>Ga0163153_10001247_pt1 | contig 40527 bp, 32 predicted proteins | sample OliLakLV19MP6IB1_FD_148629 | JGI IMG/M metagenome (GOLD analysis project Ga0163153, IMG submission 148629) | Freshwater microbial mat bacterial communities from Lake Vanda, McMurdo Dry Valleys, Antarctica - Oligotrophic Lake LV.19.MP6.IB-1 | ecosystem: Environmental > Aquatic > Freshwater >... | reverse complement strand
GCGCGAGCCACGGCTTTCGCCCGGCGGCTTGGCGCGTTGCGCCTCTGCCTGCCGCGGCTGCGGCTGCGGGCCGCCGCCTTGTTCCTGCCTCGGCTGCGTGTTCTCGCGCGGCGCCTGTGCCTCGCGCGCCTGGCCGCGTTGCTGGCCGCCGCGCTGTTGGCCGCCGCGCTGCTGCCCGCCTCGCTGTCCGCGCCCGCCGCGGCCTTCGCCACGGGGCTCATCCAGCGGCTCTTCCGAACGCGCGCGCGGGCCGGCATCGAAGCCTTCCGCGGCACGCACGTCGATCTTCTTGTTGATCAGGCGCTCGATGGCACCCAGCAACGGGCGGTCTTCCGCGCACACCAGCGACAGGGCGTCACCCGTGGCGCCGGCGCGGCCGGTGCGGCCGATGCGGTGCACGTAGTCTTCCGCAACGTGGGGCAGGTCGAAGTTCACGACGTGCGGCAGGTCCTCGATGTCGAGGCCGCGCGCGGCGATGTCGGTTGCCACCAGCACCTTCACCTTGCCTTCCTTGAAGTCCTCGAGGGCACGGATGCGCGCGCTCTGGCTCTTGTTGCCGTGGATCGCGTCGGCGTTGATGCCATCCTTCTGAAGCTGCGAGGCAAGGCGGTTGGCGCCGTGTTTGGTCTTGGTGAACACCAGCACCTGCGCCCAGTCGTTTTTCTTGACCAGGTGCGAGAGCAGCTCGCGCTTGCGGCCGGCCTCGACGAAGTACGCGTATTGCGTCACCAGCTCCGCCGGGGTGTTGCGGCGCGCCACCTCGACCGTCGCGGGATCCTTGAGGAACTGCGCGGACAGCTTGCGGATCTCGTCCGAAAACGTGGCCGAAAACAGCAGCGTCTGCCGCACCGCAGGCAGGAGCGCGATGATGCGCTTGATGTCGGGGATGAAGCCCATGTCGAGCATGCGGTCGGCCTCGTCGAGGATGAGGATCTGGACCTTGCCCAGGTTCACCGCCTTCTGGCCGACGAGGTCGAGCAGGCGCCCCGGGGTTGCGACGAGGATCTCCACGCCGCGCTTGAGCTCGTCGATCTGCGGCTTGATGTTGACGCCGCCGTAGACGCAGAACGAGCGCAGCGGCACGTGCTTGCCGTAGCCCTTCACGCTTTCGTGGACCTGGATCGCGAGCTCACGCGTGGGCGTGAGGATCAGGCAGCGCACCGGATGCAGCGCGGGCGAGAAGCTCTTGGTGGCCATCGGGGCGAGGCGCTGCAGGACCGGAAGCGTGAAGCCGGCGGTTTTGCCGGTGCCGGTCTGCGCGGCGGCCAGCAGGTCGCGGCCCGCGATCACGATGGGAATGGCCTGCATCTGGATGGGGGTGGCTTCTGTGTAGCCTTGCTCCGTGACGGCACGAAGCAGCTCGGGGATGAGCCCGAGGCTTTCGAAAGACGTGCTGATATCAATCTCCTGAACAAATCGGCCCGCGAAGGCTGTAAACCTTCGACACCGGTTCAGGCTGATGAATATGGGGTTTCGGGGGATTCGCGGATCGGAACTGAACCGCGAATGGGTGCCGGCGTTAACCGGATGAGACGCCATGGGCACCTGAGAGACGATCATACCCGAGAAACCCCATCCTTTCCATTGAATTTCAGGGGTTTACCGCCTGTTTCGACCGGTCACTTCATCAGCAGGCCGGCCCTTTCGATGGTGCCGCGTTCGGTTGCGTAGGTATCCCGCGCCCATTTCGCGTAGTCCTCGCTCGAGCGGTACCAGTAGACCTGGTCGAGCTGCTGCAGCACCTTCTGGTGGTCGGGATCGTCGATCGCCTTCTTGAAGACGTCGTGCAGGATCTTCACGACCTTCGGATCCATCCCCTTGGGGCCCACGATGCCGTAGGGCGAATACGAGACCACGTCGTAGCCAAGCTCCTTCGCGGTGGGGGCTCCCCAGCGCGCGCGCTGCTCGCCGAAGGTCACGAGCAGGCGGAAGGTGCCCGCATCAACGAACTTGCCCCAGCCCGTGGCGTCGGACTGCGCCATCACGTGCCCGCCCATGAGCGCCTGCGTGGAGTCGGCATTGCCCTTGAACGGCACGTGCAGCAGCTGCACGCCGGTCTTGGCGGCCACCTCCTCCATCAGCAGGTGCGGGCTCGTGCCGTTGCCCGTGGAGCCGTATGAAAGCTTGCCGGGGTTCGCCTTGCCGTAGGCCAGGAACTCGTTGAACGACTTGATCGGCGAGTCGGCCTTCACCACGACCCCGAAGGTGTAGCCGCTGATGCCGATGATGTAGGTGAAGTCGCGCAGTGGATCCCAGTCGACCTTCTGGATATAGGGCTGCCGGAACGCGCTCACGGTGAGCTGCGACAGGGTGTAACCGTCGGGCCTGGCGTTGCTTGCCATGCCCGCCGGCCCGAGCATGCCGCCGGCGCCCGGCCTGTTCTCGACGATGATCGGCTGGCCGAGGTACCGGGTGGCGATCTCGCCGAGTTTGCGCAGGTGGGTGTCGGTGGAACCGCCCGCGGGCCACGGAACGATCACGGTGATGGGGCGGGTGGGGAAATCCTGCGCGGCGGTGGCCATCGCGGTGATCGACAACACGGCTCCTGCCGCAAGCGCGGCACGTTTCATCCAGCTCATTTTCGAATCCTCCGTCGTTATTGTTCCGCCTTCACGCCGGCGGTGGTGATGACCCTGGCCCACTTGGCGATTTCGTCGTCCAGGAAACGCGCGGCTTCCACGGGCGTGGTGCCGAGCGGCTCGATGCCGAGCTGCTCGAGGCGCGCGCGCATGTCGGGCGCCGCCATGATCTTCGCGATCTCGCTCGACACCCGGGCGAGCACTTCGCGCGGCGTGCCCGCGGGCGCCATGAACATGACCCAGGTCGAGCCCTCGAGCGCCGGCCCGCCGGCCTGCGCAAGAGTCGGCACCTCCACCGCGGACGCGGTGCGTTTCGACGCGAAGAGGGCCACCGTGCGGATCCTGCCCGCCCGCGCCTGCGACATCATCGAGCTCGGCACGTCCATCATGGCGTCGATCTCGCCGCTCATCAGCGCCGCGATCGCGGGGGCGGTACCCTTGTAGGGTGATGAACTCGCGCGCATCCTTCGCCGGGAAATCGCTCTTCACGCACAGGATCAGCGGGGCGCTCGCCACCAGGGATACGGGGGCAAAACTTTTCACCGGTTCGAACGGCAGCTTGCCGGCATAAAGCGTGGCGTTTGCCGCGTGTGCGGCGATCACCGTGAGCAGGGTGTATCCGTCCGGCGTGCTCTTGGCCACCAGGTCCGCCCCGACGATGCTGTTGGCCCCCGGCTTGTTCTCGATCACCACCGGCTGGCCCAGGCTGTCCTGCAGCTTCTGCGCGATCACGCGCGTCACGGTATCCGTGATGCCGGCCGGCGGGTAGGGGACCACCCACTTGATCGAGCGGTTCGGATACGGTGCGCCCGCCTGCGCCGCGGCCACCATCGCCGCCGCGGAAAACACGAGCGCGAAACAGGATTTCCAGCTACCCATGGAGCACCTCCCGGTCGTGGGAGGCGTCAGCTTACACCGTCGGCTAGACTGCGCCCATGGACCTCAACTACTCCCCCGACGAGATCACTTTCCGCGACACGGTGCGCGCCTGGCTGGGCGAAAACCTGCCGGCCGAGCTGCGCGAAAAAATCGTCGCCTACGATCACTTCACGCGCGATGAGCTGCTGGCGTGGCATCACATCCTGGCGCGCAAGGGCTGGATCGCGCCGGCCTGGCCGCGCGAGTGGGGCGGCAACAACTGGGGGCCGGTGCAGCGCTACATCTTCGAGGAAGAGTGCGGCTACGCCGGCGCGCCCCCGCTCGTGCCCTTCGGCCTGGCCATGTGTGGCCCGGTGCTGATCCGCTTCGGCACCGCGCAGCAGAAGGCGCATTTCCTGCCACGCATCTACAACGGCGACGACTTCTGGTGCCAGGGCTATTCGGAGCCGGGATCGGGCTCGGACCTCGCCTCCCTCAAGACGCGCGCGGTGCGCTCCGGCGACCACTACGTCGTGACCGGCCAGAAGACCTGGACCACCCTGGCCCATTACGCCGACTGGATCTTCTGCCTGGTGCGCACCGGGGAAGCGGACCAGAAGAAGCAGGACGGCATCTCGTTCCTTCTGATCGACATGAAGACGCCGGGCATCACCGTGCGCCCGCTGGTGCTGATGGACGGCGGGCACGAAGTAAACGAGGTCTTCTTCGACGAAGTGAAGGTCCCGACCGCCAATCGCGTGCACGACGAGGGCGCCGGCTGGACCGTGGCCAAGTTCCTGCTTTCCCACGAACGCATGAACACCGCCCGCATCGGCACGTCGCGCCGCGAGCTCGAGCGGCTGAAGGAATTCGCCGCCCGCCAGCGCAAAAACGGGAGGCCCCTGATCGAGGACCCGCGTTTCCGCGACAAGCTCACGCGCCTGGAGGTGGAGCTCACGGCACTGTCGATCACCAACCTGCGTTTCCTCGACCAGCTGCGCGGCGGCAGGGTGCCGGGCGCTGAGATCTCGATGCTCAAGATCCGCGGCACCGAGATCCAGCAGATGCTCACCGAGCTGATGATGCAGGCGGCGGGCCCGCTGGCGCAGCCGCTGGCGCCCCTCGGCGAGGCCGTGGATTTCGACCTCTTCACCGCCGGGCTCGCGCCGCGCTACGCCAACTTCCGCAAGACCTCGATCTACGCGGGCTCCAACGAGATCCAGCGCAACATCATCGCGAAGATGAGCCTGGGCCTCTAGCCATGGACTTCGAATTCAGCAACGAGCAGAAGCTGCTGGGCGAATCGGTGCGCCGCTTCGTCGCGCGCGACTACACCTTCGAGGCGCGCAGCCGCATCCTCGCGTCGCCCTCGGGCATGAGTGATGCCGCCTGGCAGGCGTTTGCGGACCTGGGCCTGCTCGCCATCGCCCTGCCGGAAGACGTCGACGGCTTCGGCGGAGGCGCCGTGGACCTGCTGTCCACCATGGAGGCGATCGGGGAGGCCCTGGTGTTGGAGCCCTTCCTGCCCACCGTGTGCCTGGGCGCGCAGCTGGTGGTGCGCGCGGGCAACGCGGCGCAGAAGCGTGAAATCCTTCCGGCCGTGGCCGCGGGCACGCGAAAGCTGGCGTTTGCGTTCACGGAAAGCGGGTCCCGCTACGACCTCGCACATGTCGAGCTGCAGGCGCGGCGCGAAGGTGATCACTATCGGCTCGATGGCGCCAAGCGCGTGGTGCTGGGCGGGGCCGTTGCGCACACCTTCATCGTCTGCGCGCGCACCGCGGGCGAGGCGGCCGGTCGCGACGGCATCAGCCTCTTCGTGGTGGATCACGCGCAGCACGGCATGGCGCGCACGGACTACCGCACCCTCGACGGCACCGTGGCCTGCGACCTTCGATTCGAGGCCGCCCTGGTGCCCGCCGGCGCGCTGCTAGGCGCGCCGGGCGCGGCATTGCCGGCCATCGAGGCATGCATCGATTTCGCCACCGCGCTGGTCTGCGCCGAAGCCGTGGGGGCGATGAAATTCGCCAACGAGACGACGCTGGAATACCTCAAGACACGCAAGCAGTTCGGCGTCCCCATCGGGTCGTTCCAGGCGCTGCAGCACCGGATGGTGGACATGGTGATCGCGCAGGAACAATCGCGCTCGATGGCGAGCCTGGCCTGCGTGCGCGTCGATTCGGAAAACGACCCGGTGGAACGCGCGCGCGCGGTCTCCGCGGCCAAGATCAAGATCGCCGATTCGTGCCGGCTGATCAGCCAGGAGTCCGTGCAGCTGCACGGCGGCATGGGCATGACCGAGGAGCTCAAGGTGAGCCACACCTTCCGGCGCCTCACCATGATCGCGCAGCAGTTCGGAGACGCCGACCACCACCTGGAACGCTACGCGTCCGCCGGGCACCAGGCGCGCGGGCGGTAGACCAGCACCGTCTCGGCGGCGATGGCCCGCAGCCACGCCTGCGTCGCCTCATCCACCCCGAGTCCCGGCAGGAAAGGCAGCTGGTCCGGCGCGTACCCGGTCATGGTGTTGGCAATCACCAGCGCCGCGAGGAACGCGCCCGGCGGCGCCGAATGGTTGCCGTCGGCGTTGTGAAGCACCAGGCCCGAGAGCCGCGCAAGGGCCAGGTCCCACGCCTGCGGAATCGGCGCGACGCAGGCCGGCTCCTTGCGGGCGATCGAGACGTGCAGCTCGAAGATGCGTTGCGTTTCCGCGATGCCGAAGCGCGACCACTCCGGGAACAGGATCGGCAGGGCATGGGAGGCGCGTGCCATGCGCACCAGCGCCTCGGCGCCGGTGGTCGGATATTCGAACTGCCCGCTCGAACTGTACTTCTGCGCCTGCAACACCACGTAGGTCCAGTTGCGCTCGCGCAGCAATTCGAGCGAAGGGGCGTGGGCCGCGCGTTCTTCGAGGAACATCCAGTCGGGGGCCTCGGTTGGATGCCACCGTGTGGCCCGGCCGTGCCGCGCGAACCATCGCCGCCACCACAGGCGACGAGTGCGAGGCCCAGCATTGCGAGGAAAATTTTCATGGCCTGAGGCTAACGCGGCCCACCTCGCCCTGGAATGCCCCGTCGCCGATTGGAGGAAAAAAGGAGGTGGCGCTAGGGATTGAAGCGGCCGCCCTCGGCGGCCAACCGCGCCAGCAGCGGGGCGGGGTTCCAGAAGTCCCGATCGCCGCCCGGATCGGAGGCGAAACGCTGCATCGCTGCCGCAACATCGGGCAGCCCCACGCTGTCGGCGTGGAACAGCGGCCCGCCGCGATGGCGTGGGAATCCGTAGCCGGTCAGGTAGACCGTATCGATGTCGGAGGCACGCTGCGCGATGCCTTCTTCCAGGATGCGCGCGCCCTCGTTCACCAGCGCGTAGACACACCGCTCCACGATCTCGCGCTCGCCGATGGCGCGGGGCGCAACGCCCAATTCGCCGCGCACCGCCACGATCACCTCGTCAACGACGGGATCGGGGATCGGCTCGCGCTTGCCCGGTTCGTAGCGGTACCAGCCGGCGCCTGTCTTCTGGCCGAAGCGTCCCATCTCGCACAGGCGGTCGCCGATCGGTTGCCTGCGCGTCGCGGGGTCTTCCGCATACAGGCGCTTGCGGATGGCCCAGCCGATGTCGTTGCCCGCGAGGTCACCCACGCGGAACGGCCCCATCGCCATGCCGAAGGCCTCCATCGCGCGATCGACCTGCTGCGGGCTGGCACCTTCCTCCACCAGCGCGCTCGCCTGCGCCTTGTATTGCTTCAGCATGCGGTTGCCGATGAAGCCGTCGCAGACACCGGAGACCACGGCGGTCTTGCCGGTTTTCTTCGCCAGCTGCATCACGGTCGTGAGGACGTCCTTCGCCGTTTCCCTGCCGCGCACCACTTCCAGCAGGCGCATCACATTCGCCGGGCTGAAGTAATGCATGCCGATCACGTCGTGCGGGCGGCCGGTCGCGGCGGCGATCCGGTCGACATCGAGCGTCGAGGTGTTAGTCGCCAGCAGCGCGCCGGGCTTCATCACCTCGTCGAGCTTGCGAAACACCGCTTCCTTTACGCCCATCTCCTCGAACACCGCTTCGACCACCAGGTCGGCATCGGCGATTGCATCGTAGGAAAGTGTCGGCGTGAGCAGCGCCATGCGTTGCTCGAGGCGCTCGGGCGTGAGCTTGCCGCGTTTCACTGCAGATTCGTAGTTGGCGCGGATGACACCTAACCCGCGGTCGAGCGCCGCCTGCTGCGTCTCGAGGATCGTCACCGGAAAACCCGCGTTGATAAAGCTCATCGCGATGCCGCCGCCCATGGTGCCGGCGCCCACCACGGCGATCCTGCGCACGGCGCGCACGGGTGTATCGGCAGGCACGTCGAGAATCCTGGCGGCGGCACGCTCGCTGAAAAATGCGTGTCTCAGTCCGCGCGACTCGGGCGAATTCATCAACGCGAGGAAGAGTTCGCGTTCGTAGGCGAGGCCTTCATCGAAGGGTTTCGTCGTCGCCGCTTCCACCGCGTCGATGCACCGTTGCGGCGCCGGCAGGTTCCTGCTGTCCTTGGCGGCCTTCGCGCGCGCGGCGGTGAAATAGCCGGGATCGTCGGGCGCAGTGGCGGGGCGATCGCGAACCCGCGGCCGTGAGTCGTCACGCGCCACGTTGCGTGCGTAGGCAACGGCGCCCTCGAGCCAGTCGCCGGTGATGACCTGGCCGATGAGGCTGCCCGAGAGCTTCTCGGCGGCCACGGGATCGCCAGAGACGATCATCTCCAGCGCGCGTTCCACGCCGATGGCGCGCGGCAGGCGTTGCGTGCCCCCCGCCCCCGGCAACAGGCCGATCTTCACCTCCGGCAGCGCAACCAGCGCCCTGGGCGAGGCCACGCGATAGTGGCAACCGAGCGAGAGCTCCAGGCCACCGCCCATGCAGTTGCCCTCGATCGCCGCGACCACGGGCTTGGGACTTGCCTCGCATATCGCGATCAGGTCGCGCAGCGTCGGCGTCTCCATAGCCTTCGGCGTATTGAACTCGCGGATGTCCGCGCCCCCGGAAAACAGGCCGTTGGCGCCCATGAGGACGATGGCCCGGATGGCGGGATCGGCGGCCGCTTGCGCAAGCCCTTCGGCGATCGCCACGCGCGTGGAATGGCCCATGCCGTTGACCGGCGGGTTGTCGAGGGTGATGACGGCCACGCTCCCGTCGGTCGCGTAGTGGGCGCTCATCGCTGGATGTCGATGTATTTCCAGAAGTTGTAGGTCAGGATCGGCGAGCGGCGGTAACCGATCACCGGCGGATACCACATGTCGGTGCGGATGCGGTTGGTGTTGATCTTCCACGGCGCGTAGGCGATGACCAGGCGCGCGAGCTCCTGGTAGAGCTTCGTGCGTTCGGGGCTGTCCGGCAGCTTGCGGGCCTGCTCGTAGATGCGGTCGTAGGCCGGCAGGGCGAACTTGCCCAGGTTGCCGTCGGTGTTCGGGCCGTAGAGCGAGGTGAGCCAGGTGTCGGCGTCGGGGATCGAGGCGCTGCCGCCCAGCTGCCAGAACTGGATCTTGCCCATGCGCGCGGCCTTGAGGATGTCGGGCCACTTGCCCTTGATCACGTTCAGCCGGATGCCGATGTCGTCGAGGCTGCGCTTCCACAATTCGTCGAACTGCGCATCGCGCGCGGTGGGCGTCGAGCTGAAGTTGATCACCAGCGGGCTGCCGTCGGGCATTTCGCGGAAGCCGTCGCCGTTGCGATCGATGTAGCCGAACATGTCGAGCAGCGCCTTGGCCTTCGGCACGTCGTATTCACCCGCCGTGGTCTGGAAGTTCGGGTCGTAACCCGCCACGCCCGGGCTCCACGGCGCCTGGGCCGCGATCGCCTGCCCCTTGCGGATGATGTTGATCTCGTCCGTCGTCTTGTAGGAAAGCGAGATCGCGCGGCGCAGCGCCACCTTCTCCGGCGTGTAGCCGCCAAACGTCGGGTCGCGCATGTTGAAGAAGTTGTAGGTGAGGTCGAGCGCCGGAAGCTGGGCCATGCTGATGCCGCGCCGCGCCAGGTTGGCCGCGACCTTGTTGTTCGGGAACGCCTGGTAGGCGAACTCCTCCGGCACCAGGAAGATGAAATCCATCTCGGCGTTGAGGAACGAGAGCCAGCGCGGCTGCGTCTCCTCGATGATCGAGACCTCGACGCGGTCGACCACCGGGATGCGCTTGCCCTTCATCTGCTCGAGGATCTCGCGGCCGCGCTCGTCGGTGGCCTCGCCGTCGAAGTACTGCTCGCGGAAGCCGGGGTTCTTCTCGAACACCATCTTCGAGCCGCGTTTCCAGAACGCCAGCCGGTAGGGGCCGGTGCCGACCGGATGCGCGCCGAAATCCTCGCCGTAGAATTCGGCCACCTCGCGCGCGATGGCGCAGGCGATGCGGCAGTCGGTGAACTGGAACATGAAGGTGCCCAGCGGCTCCCGGAGCTTCACCTGGAAGGTGTAGCGGTCGAGCGCCTTCAGGCCCTCGATCGGGGCGTCGTAGTCCATCTTGTTGAGCTTGCGGGCGCGCGTCGCCGCTTCCTCCGCGCCGACGATGTAGGGCTCCACCTCCGCGATCTGCGAGGCGCGGACCTTCGGGTCGAGCAGGCGCTTGAACGTGTAGACGTAGTCCTCGGCCACGAGCTCGCGCTTGCGGGCCTTGAACGCGGGGTCATCGGCGAAGTAGATGCCGGGGCGCACCTTCATCGTGTATGTCGTCCCGTCGGCGCTCAGCCCGGGCAGCGCCTCGATCGTGTTGGCCTTGAGCTTGAGCGGACGCGCCAGGTAGTCGTAGGTGAGCGGTGCTTCGAACATCGACTGGTTCACGATGTTGGAATAGACGTCGCTGATGCGCTGCGGGTCGAAGCTGGTCTCCGCGATCTCGAAGGCATAGCGGAAGACCTTGGGACTGTCGGCGGCCGCGGCAAGCGGCAGCGCGCAGACCAGCAGGGGGAAGAGGCGTCGAATCATGGGGGATTGGCGGGTGGGACCGGTGCCTATTTTACGTCCCTGCGCGCCACATCGATGTCGACGTATTTCCAGAAGTGGTTGCCGAGCATGGCGGGCCGGCGGTAGCCCACCACCCACGGATACCACATGTCGGTGAGGATGCGATGGGTCTGGAACTTCGAGGGTGCATAGGCCACGATCAGCCGCGTGAGCTCCTGGTACATCTTCGTGCGCTCGGGGCTGTCGGGCGTGGTGCGCGCCTTCTCGTAGATGCGGTCGTAGGCGGCCAGCCGGAAGCGCGAGCGGTTGCCCTTGAAACCCGCGTTGGGGCCGTAGTAGGTCAGCAGCCAGCTGTCCGCGTCGGGCGCTGCGGCCGAGCCGCCCAGCTGCCAGATCATGAGCTTGCCGGCATTGGATTCCTTCAGCAGGTCCTGCCAGCGCGCCTTGCGCACCGTGAAGCGCAGGCCGATGCCGTCCATGCTGCGCTTCCAGTTTTCGTCGACCTGCGTATCGCGCGCGGTGGGCGTGGAATTGAAGACCAGCGTGACCGGCTTGCCCTCTGGATCCTCGCGGTACCCGTCGCCGTCGCGGTCGACATAGCCGTACATGTCGAGCAGCGCCTTGGCCCTGGCCGGGCTGTAGTCCCCGGCGTTGGTGGTGAAGCCAGGCTCCCAGCCCGCCACGCCGGGGCTGTAGGGCGTCTGCGCGACGATCGCCTGGTTCTTGCGGATGATGGCGATCTCGTCGCGCACGTTGTAGCCCAGCGCGATCGCGCGGCGCAGGGCCACGCGCTGCGGCGAATAGCCGCCGATCACCGGATCGTCCATGTTGAAATACGCGAAGGTGAGGTCCAGCGCCGCCACCTGGCGCATCTCGATGCCGCGTTTGGCCAGGTTGGGCGCGAGCCTGTTGTTGGGCATGCCGACGTTGGCGAATTCCTCGGGCACGCGGAAGACCATGTCCATCTCGCCATTGAGGAACGAGAGCCAGCGCGGCTGTTCCTCCTCGATGATCGAGATCTCGATGCGGGGGATGATCGGCAGGCGCTTGCCTTTCTGGCGCGCCAGGATCTCGCGCCCCACGTCGTCGGTGGCCTGCGCGTCGAAGTATTCCTCGCGGAAGTCGGGGTTGGCCTCGAGCACGATGCGCGAGGAGCGCTTCCAGAAGCCGAGCTTGTACGGCCCGGTGCCGACCGGATGGGCGCCGATGTCGTCGCCGTGGTATTCGACCACCTCGCGGGCCACGGCGCACGACACCCGGCAATCGGCAAGGTTGTAGACGAAGTTGTAGAACGGCTCGTTGAGCCTGATGCGAAGCGTGTAGCGGTCGATCGCCTTCAGCCCCTCGATCGGCGCGTCGTAGTCGAGGCGGCCGGCCTTCCGCGCCACCGCGAGGGCCTCGTCGCTGCCGGCGATGATGCCCTCGATCTCGCCCAGCAGCGGCGCCGAAAGCTTCGGGTCCATCAGGCGCTTGATCGAATACGCGTAGTCCTCGGCCACCAGTTCGCGGCGCTTGCCCTTGAAGGCCGGGTGGCTGGTGAAATAGATGCCGGGCTTGACCTTCAGGAGGTAGGTCTTGCCGTCGGCGCTCACCTCCGGCATCGATGCCAGCGTCACCGGCACCATCTTCAGCGGGCGGGCGAGATAGTCGTAGTCGAGCGGGGTCTCGAAAATCGCCGACTCGATGAAGTTCGAGTAGACGTCGCTTGTTTTCTGCGGGTCGAGCGTGGTCTCGGCGCGCTCGAAGGCGTAGCGCAGGACCTTCTGGGCGCGGTCGGGGGGGAAATCGGCCGCGCCCGCGCTTGCGGCGGCGGCCACGAGGGCTGCAAGTACCGCGCTCTTCACGTCGCCAGCACCACCGAGGGCGCCATCACCGCGCGGCAGAAGCGTTTGCTGGCTTCGCGGTTCGCCACCCGCCGGTGGACGGGGTCGATCAGGCGGCCAGCGTGGTGTTCCATCTTTCCTCCGTCATGAACTCGCGCAACGCCTTCGCAGTGTGCCCGCGCGCGCCGGGTTTGAGGAAGTCCTCCGGCGCCGCCGCCAGCACGACGCGTCCGCCGCCGTCGCCGCCCTCGGGGCCCATGTCGACGATCCAGTCGGCCTCCGCGATCACGTCGAGGTTGTGCTCGATCAGCACCACCGAGTTGCCGGCGTCCACCAGGCGGTGCAACACGCGGATGAGTTTCTCCACGTCGGCCATGTGCAGGCCCACCGTGGGTTCGTCGAGCACGTAGAGCGTGTGCTGCGTGAACGAAGCGCGCCCGGGGCGCGGCGCCTGGTTGGCGCGCACCTTGGACAGCTCGGTCACCAGCTTGATGCGTTGGGCTTCGCCCCCGGAAAGGGTCGGGCTCGCCTGGCCGAGGGTGAGGTAGCCCAGGCCCACGTCCTGCAGCAGCAGCAGGCAATGGTGGATCGAGGCGTGGCTGGCGAAATATTCAACCGCCTCGTCCACGCTCAGCGCCAGCACGTCGCCGATGCTTTTGCCACGCATCTGCACGGCCAGAGTCTCGGCGTTGAAGCGCGCGCCGTTGCACACTTCGCAGAGCACCTTCACGTCGGGCAGGAAACTCATCTCCACGGTTTTCATGCCCTGCCCGTCGCAGCCATCGCAGCGCCCGCCCGCGGTGTTGAAGGAGAAGCGGCTGGCGGTGTAGCCGCGGATGCGCGCTTCCTGGGTGTCGGCGAAGAGCTTGCGGATATTGTCGAAGAAGCCGACGTAGGTCGCCGGGCACGATCGCGGCGTCTTGCCGATCGGGGTCTGGTCGACCTCGAGCACGCGCGTGACCGCCTGCCAGCCCTTGATCGCCCTGGCGCCCGATACGCCGCCCACCGCCTTGCGGTCGCGGGTGGCGGCGACCAGGCGATGCAGGTTTTCGTGCAGCACGTCGCGCGCCAGTGTCGACTTGCCCGATCCGGAGACGCCGGTGACAACCGAAAGCCGCGCGAGCGGAAAGCGCACGTCGGCATCCTTCAGGTTGTGCAGGTTCGCGCCCTGCACCTCGATCGACGGCGTGTTGCGCGGCACCGGGCGGCGTGCCTGCACCGGGTGCCTGAGCGGCGAGCGCAGGAAGTGCCCGGTGAGCGACTTCGGGTTGGCCTTGAGCTCCTCGGCATTGCCCTGCGCCACGATGTAGCCGCCGAGGCGCCCCGCGCCGGGTCCCAGGTCGATCACGTGTTCCGCGCGCCGGATGGTGTCTTCGTCGTGCTCCACCACAATCAGCGTGTTGCCCTTGGCGTTCAGGCGCGAAAGCGTGTCGAGCAGGACCTGGTTGTCGCGCGGGTGCAGCCCGATGGTGGGCTCGTCGAGGATGTAGCAGACCCCGCGCAGGTTGGAGCCGAGTTGCGCCGCCAGCCGGATGCGCTGCGCCTCGCCGCCGGAAAGCGTCGGCGCACCGCGGTCGAGCGACAGGTAACCCAGGCCCACCTGCTCCAGGAAACCGAGCCGCGCGGTGAGCTCGGTGAGGATGTCGCGCGCGATCTCCTGCTCGCGTCCCGCGACCGCGATTTTCTCGAAGAACGTGTGTGCCTTCGAGATCGGCTGCGCGCTCATGTCGGCGATCGAGCTCCCGCGGAAGCGCACGGCAAGCGCTTCCTTGTTCAGGCGCTTTCCGTGGCAGGAATCGCAGGGTTCATCGAGCTGCAGCCAGTCGACCCACGAATCGAGCACGTGGTCCTCGGTGCCGGTCCTGGAGCGCTCGTCGTCCCACTTCACCTCGTCGATCTTCAGGCCCGTGCCATAACACGCGGCACACCACCCATGCTTGGAGTTGTACGAGAAGAGGCGCGGGTCGAGCTCCGGGAAGCTGCGCGCGCACGAGGGACACGCGCGCTTGACCGAATAGATCTGCGTCTCGCGGTCGCCCCAGCCCCGGCAGCAGACGTGCAGCACGCCCTTGCCCATCTCGATCGCCTGCTCGACGGCGTGGCGCAGCTGCTTCTCGTTTTTCGGTTCGACCGGCACCTCGGCCACCGGCAGCTCGATGGTGTGCTCGCGGAAGCGGTCCAGGCGCGGCCAGCCCCTGGTCGGCAGGTATTCGCCGTCCACGCGCAGGTGCGATACCGCCTTGCCGAGCGCCCACTTCGCGAGGTCGGTGTAGAAACCCTTGCGGTTGGTCACCAGCGGGGCCAGCACCGCGATGGTCTTGCCGCGCTGCTCCTTCATCAGGCGCGCGACGATGGCATCGACGCTCTGCGGTTCGATCGGCACGTCGCAATCGGGGCAATACTGCGTGCCCAGCTTCACGAACAGCAGGCGCAGGAAGTGGTGGATCTCGGTCTGCGTCGCCACCGTGCTCTTGCTGCCGCCGCGGCTGGTGCGCTGCTCGATCGCCACCGTCGGCGGGATGCCGAAGATTGCATCGACGTCCGGTTTTGTCGCCGGCTGCACGAACTGGCGCGCGTAGGCATTGAGCGATTCCAGGTAACGGCGCTGGCCCTCGGCGAAAACGATGTCGAAGGCGAGCGTGGACTTGCCGGACCCGGAGACGCCGGTGATCACGGTGAACTTCTCGCGCGGGATGTCGACGTCGATGCCCTTGAGGTTGTGCTCGCGGGCGTTGCGGACCTGGATCGCCTTGGGGTGTTTGTAGAGGATTCGACGCTCCGCTGTTTCTACCGCGGGAACGCCGATTGCCGCCGATGAAGGCGCCGATGGCCGCCGATCAAGACTGAGTGCCTTTTCGTATTCCACAAGGGCGCGGCCGGTGTGGGACGCCGAGACTTCCCTTATCTGGTCGGGCGTGCCAACCGCCAGCACTTCACCACCCGCGTCGCCACCTTCCGGCCCCAGGTCGATCAGCCAATCTGAAGCGCGGATCACGTCGAGGTTGTGCTCGATCACCACAATCGAATTGCCGGCGGCGAGCAGCTTGCGGAACGACGCCAGCAGCTTGGAAACATCGTCGAAGTGCAGGCCGGTGGTGGGTTCGTCGAAAAGGAAGATGCGCGACTGCTTCTTGTACGTGTCGGCGCCCGGCCGCCTGGGCAGCATCGAGATCGGGCGGCCGTCGGCTTCTGCCAGGTGGCCGGCGAGCTTCAGGCGCTGCGCCTCGCCGCCGGAAAGAGTCGGCACCGGCTGGCCCAGGCGCAGGTAGTCGAGGCCCACGTCCACCAGCGGGCGCAGGCGGCGCACGATGTCGGCGTTGCCCGCGAACACCGCCACCGCGTCCTCGATGGTGAGCTCGAGCACCTCGGCGATGCTGCGGCCGTCGACCTTCACCTCCAGCACCTCGTCGCGGTAACGCGTGCCGTTGCAGTCCGGGCAGCGCAGGTAGACGTCGGAGAGGAACTGCATCTCGACGTGTTCGAAGCCGTTGCCGCTGCAGGCCGGGCAACGCCCGTTGCCGGAGTTGAACGAGAAGGTCCCGGCGGTGTAGCCGCGCGCCTTCGAATCGGGAGCGTTGGCGAAAAGCGCGCGGATCGCGTCGAAGGCGCCGACGTAGCTCGCGGGATTGGATCGGGTGGTGCGCCCGATCGGCGACTGGTCGACAAACACCACGTCGTTCACGTGTTCGGCGCCCACCAGTTCGCGCAAGGCGCCCGGCGATTCCGTGGGCTTGCCCAGGTGCTTGCGCAGCGCCGGATGCAGGATGTCCTGCACCAGCGTGGATTTGCCGGACCCGGAGACGCCGGTGACGGTGACCAGGCGGCGCAGCGGGAAGTCGACGTCGACGTTCTTCAGGTTGTGTTCGGTGCCGCCGCGGATGCCGACGCAAACCGTGCCGATCAGCGGGTTGGTGGCCAGGTCGTTGGGCACCTGCATGCCGGGGATGCGCAGTTCCTCGCTGGGGCGGCGCGCGTCGGCGCGCTTGCGACCCGAGAGGTAGTCGGCGGTCAGCGTGGCGGAACGCTTGAGCTCGTCGGGCGGGCCGAAAAACACGATGTTGCCGCCGCGCTCGCCGGGGCCGGGGCCCATGTCGAGCAGCTTGTCGGCTTCGAGCATGATCTGCGGGTCGTGCTCCACCACCACCAGCGAGTTGCCCGCGTCGCGCAGGCGCTTCATCACGTCGATCACGCGCCCCATGTCGCGCGGATGCAGGCCGATGGAAGGCTCGTCGAGGACGAAGAGGGTGTTCACGAGCGAGGTGCCGAGCGCCGTCGTGAGGTTGATGCGCTGCACCTCGCCGCCGGAAAGCGTGCGCGACTGCCGGTCGAGCGTGAGGTAGCCCAGGCCCACCTGGCACAGGAACGCGAGGCGCGAGCGGATCTCGCCGGCCAGCATCGACGTCGCCTCGTCGAAAGGCGCGGGCAACACCAGCGTGGCGAAGAGGTCACGCAACCGGTCCGCCGGCATCAGCATCATCTCGTGGACCGTGAGGTCCTCGACGCGCCACAGCAGCGATTCGGCCTTCAGGCGCGTGCCGTGGCACGTGGTGCACGGCGTGTACGCGCGATAACGCGAGAGCAGCACACGCACATGCATCTTGTACGCCTTGGTCTCCAGCCAGTTGAAGAAGCGCTGCACGCCGTACCAGTGCGTCTTGCCGCTTTTGTTCCAGCTCACCCAGTCGGCGTCGCCCTCGATCACCCAGCGGCGATGCTCCTCGGGCAGGTCGCGCCAGGCGATGTCCATCGCGACCCCGCGCCGTTTCGCCAGCTTCGCCAGGTCGGCCTGCGATTCGCCGTAACTCTTGGACTGGAAGATCTTCACCGCGCCTTCGGCCAGGGACTTCGACTCGTCCGGGATCACCAGGCCGTAGTCGACGCCGATCACGCGGCCGAAACCGCGGCAGGTCGCGCACGCGCCGATGGGCGAGTTGAAGGAGAACGCCGCCGGCGTGGGATCCGAATACGAGATGTCGCAGCCGGCGCAGTGCAGGCCGGTGGAGAACTTCCATGCCACTTCGCCTTGCGCCTTGGCCGATGGCGGGGAGAGGTCTCCTTCTCTTCTGGGAGAAGGCGGGGACGAGGGTTCAACAAAAACATTGACCTTCCCCACCCCGATCCGCAGCCCGGCCTCGATCGCCTCGACCACACGCGCCTTCTCGGCGCTGCCCATCTTCACCCGGTCCTGCACCACTTGAAGGCGCTTTTTCTCCCTCTCCCCCGGGAGAGGGTCGGGGTGAGGGTGATTGTGGATGCGTGTGTAGCCCTGCGCCTGCAGCAGCTTGGTGACTTCCTCGTCGGTGAAGTTGGCGGGGACATCGATCGGGAATGTGATCTCGATACGCGGGTCGCCCGCGGCGGCAGCGCGATCGGCCATCTCCGCGTAAATCGATTCCGGGTTGTCGCGCCGCACCGCCTGCTTGCACTGGCGGCAGAAAAGCCGCCCCGTGCGCGCGAACAACAACTTCAGATGGTCGTTGATCTCGGTCATCGTCCCGACCGTGGAGCGCGAGGTGCGCACCGGGTTGGTCTGGTCGATGGCGATGGCCGGCGGGATGCCCTCGATCGAATCGACCTGCGGCTTGTCCATGCGGTCGAGGAACTGGCGCGCATACGGCGAAAACGTCTCCACGTAGCGGCGCTGGCCTTCGGCGTAGAGCGTGTCGAACACCAGGGACGACTTGCCGGAGCCCGAGGGCCCCGTCACCACCACCAGCTCGCCGGTGGGGATGTCCACGTCCAGGTTCTTGAGGTTGTTCTGGCGCGCGCCGCGGATGCGGATGGCCTCGCCGGATGCGTCGTTCAATGCGGCGGCGTCGCCCGCGGGGGCGGAAGAGAGGTCGTTCATGGGGCTCGGGGCAGTGGCGCCCGCGGGGGCGCCGGAAACGAGGGGAAAGCAGCCTCTATTCTATGCGTCTTCGCAATGAAAATGGGGTCGGGCATCGCGGCCCAACCCCACCCATACTGCCCCTCAAATAGGGCTGAGCTTGCCCTACTTCAAGTCCTATTTGCCCGACGTTCCGGTGGTCGAATTGACCTTCGCGGCACCGGTGCCGGAAGCCGGCGCGGCGTGCATCGAGGAATCTGAGGGCATCGAGGACATCGACGACGAGCAGTCCATCTTCGCCCGGGCGTGCTCGCGCTTCATCTTCGAGTCGAGCTTGGCGTCATCCATCGCAACGATGGTGGCGCAATCGGTCGAGACCCCGTTCCACATGGCGACCGACTTGTCGCCCATCTTGGCGTTCGTGCCGGGCGAGGTGTTGCTCTTGTCGCTGTACGACAGGCGCTGCGAGTCCTTGGTGTTGCTGCTCACCGTAGGCGCGCCCAGCTTGTCGGTGGTGGTGGTTGTGGTGGCGTCGTTCATGCCCGCCAGGGCGTTGCCGCCGGCGAGGGCGATGAGGGAAGTCATGATGAACATCGGCGCTAGTTTGCGCATGGTGCCTCCTGAAGGATGGAATGGACTTGCTCGCGGCAAGACTGCCGCGATCGAGAAGCCATTCTAGGCAGCGCGACCCGCCGACGATGTAGGGCGGGTCCTGACTTCGGGTAGGAAATCGCACGCCCGCGAACGAATCGCGCTACAAGCCGTAGCTCTCAACTTTCAAGGGCGGCGCGCAGCTCGCGCAACGCCTGCCGGATCTGCGTCTTCACGCTTCCCAGCGGCATCTGAAGGTGCGCGGCGATCTCGCTATGGCTGAACGCGCGGAAGAACGCAAGTGCGAGAAGCTGGCGGCGCCTCGGCGGCCCGCGCATTTCTACATGCTGCACAGGCCCGATCTCTTCGACGTGCCTTATTGGGTGCTCGTCCTGCGCCTGCCGATCCAGGCCGCGCTGTTATGGCTCATCGCGTGGAGCACGATGGTCGGGGTAGACGCGCGCCGCTAGCGGCGCGCGCCCGCGTTCAGGCGGCCGCCGCCTGCGGCTCGGCCAGCGCCGCGACGAACTCATAGGCCGGCTCGGTGAGGAAGTCGACGAACGTATCGTCGCAGACGAGACGGTCGAGCAGCCAGGCGGCTTCGTCGTACTTCGCGCCGATCGCCCCCGGGCTGCCCGCCGCTTTTCTCAGCTCCTCCCCCAGCATTTCGCGGAACATGTCGAGCGTGACCTTGCGCCCGTCGTCGAACACGCCCTTCGGGCTGCGGATCCACTGCCAGACCTGCGAGCGCGAGATCTCGGCGGTGGCCGCGTCTTCCATCAAGTGGTTGATCGGCACGCAGCCGTTGCCGCCGATCCAGCTGCCCATGTAGCGCAGGGCGACGGAGATGTTGGTGCGCAGGCCCGCTTCCGTGATCGGCGCCTGCGGGCCGAAGGCGAGCAGGTCGGCGGCCGCGACCGAGACATCCTCGCGCCTGCGCTCGAGCTGGTTGGCGCGCGGCATGATGCGGTCGAAGATCTCCTTCGCGATCGGCACCAGTCCCGGGTGCGCGACCCAGGTGCCGTCGAAGCCGTCGTTGGCCTCGCGCTCCTTGTCGGCACGCACCTTCGCCATCGCCGCATCGTTGGCCGCGGCGTCGTCCTTGATCGGGATCTGCGCCGCCATGCCGCCCATGGCGTGTGCGCCGCGGCGGTGGCAGGTCTTGACCAGCAGCTGGCAATAGGCGCGCAGGAACGGGCTCGTCATCGTCACCTGCCCGCGGTCGGCGAGCACGAAATCGTGTTTGCGCAGCTTCTTGATGCAACTGAAGATGTAGTCCCAGCGCCCGCAGTTCAGGCCCGCGGAATGGTCGCGCAGCTCGTACAGGATCTCGTCCATCTCGAAGGCCGCGGGCAGCGTTTCGATCAGCACCGTGGCCTTGATCACGCCGCGCGGCAGCGTCAGCAGCGCCTCGGCCTGCGAGAACACCTCGTTCCACAGGCGCGCCTCGAGGTGGCCCTCGATCTTGGGCAGGTAGAAATACGGGCCGCTGCCGTTGGCCAGCAGCTTGCGGGCGTTGTGGAAGAAGTAGAGCCCGAAGTCGAAGAGCGACGCCGACACCGGGTCGCCGTCCACGCGCATGTGGCTTTCCACCATGTGCCAGCCGCGCGGGCGCACGATCAGGGTGGCGGTGTTGTCCCCGAGGGCGTAGGCCTTGCCCTGCGCGGTAGTGAAGCCGATGGTGCGCTGCACCGCGTGCAGCAGGTTCACCTGGCCCGTCACCACGTTTTCCCACGACGGTGTGCTCGAGTCCTCGAAGTCCGCCATGAAGGTGCTGGCGCCCGAATTGAGCGCGTTGATGATCATCTTGCGCTCCACCGGGCCGGTGATCTCGACGCGGCGATCCTGCAGGTCGGCGGGCGCGGGCGAAACCGTCCAATCGGCCTCGCGGATCGATTGCGTGGCGGGCAGGAAACCAAACGTTTCCCCGGCGTCGAGGCGCACCTGGCGATCGGCGCGCGCCTGCATGAGCTCGCGGCGTGTGCCCTCGAAGGCGCGGTGCAGCACGGCGACGAACTCCACCGCCGGGGCGGTAAGGATGCGCTCGTCGCTGGGGAAGGGCGCCACATGGATGCCCGCCAGGCCGAGGGTTTCGCGTTTCATGGTTTCTTTCGAGCATTCGCGCGCGGGCGCGCGCGCGTCAGTCATCTGACCATCGGGCGCCGGCGCGGGGAATTGGCGTTTGGGCAAGCGGGCCTTCGCGCAACGCGAAGGCCGGCCGTCAGGGTGCCGCCTTGGGCGCCCGGGCGGGGGAAAGGTGTTCGACCAGCTGGCGCGCCGCGGCGGGCAGCGGGGCGTCCTGGCGCGTCGCCACGAACATCAGTCGGCGCGCCCATGGGTCCGTCAGCGCGATGAGCCGCAGCCCCATGGGGGCGGCGAAGGCGCGCGCGGCCTGTTCCGGCAGCACGCCGATGCCCAGGCCCGCCTGCACCATGCGCGCCACGACGTCGAAGCTCTTCACCTGGACACGCAGGCGCAGCGGCTTTTCCGCCAGGCGGGCCTGCGCCAGCAGGATCTGCGAGATCACGGTGGTGCTTTCGAGGCCGACGAAATCGTGGTCGAGCAGGCTCGCGAAATCGGTGCTGCGCGCGCGCAGCTTGTGTTTGCGTGGAACCACCGCGCACAACACGTCGGTGCGGTATTCGTGCAGGCGCAGGCCCTCGGCGTTGGCGCCCTCCATCACGATGCCCACGTCGGCGGCGCCCGAGCGCACGGCGTCGGCGATCGCCCCGCTGCGTTCCTCCGAAAGGGAAATGCGAATCGCCGGGTGCGCGGCCGCGAAGCTCGCCAGGTCGTCGGGCAGGTACTGCGCCAGCGCCGAGGCGTTGGCCTGGATGCGCACCACACCCTTGACGCCCCGCGAGTAATCGGAGATTTCGGCTCGCATCTCGCCCACGACCTCGAGCATGCGACGGGCATGGGCCAGTATCACGTTGCCGGCCGGGGTGAGTTCGACGCCCTTCGCGCTGCGGTACAGCAGCTGCACGCCGAGCTGCTCTTCCAGCATCGTCACACGCCGGCTCGCCGCAGCCAGCGCGATATGGCTCGCCTGCGCCGCGCGGGTGATGCTGCGGGTTTCGGCGATGCGCACGAAAAGGGCCAGGGATGAGAGGTCGGGGCGCACGCGGGGATTTTGCGTGAAGCGGGTCAGGAGAGGAAGCGCCGCGGCGATATCGCGCCCATGTGGTCGCGTGAAAGCGGCAGCGGTTCGCCGGAAAGCTGGCAGGCGAGCAGTTCCGCGCCCAGCGGCCCCCACAACAATCCGCGCGATCCCAGGCCGGTCGCCACGTGCACGCCCTCCACCGCCGCTGCGCCGAAGATCGGCAACCGGTCGGGCACCGTGGCGCGCAACCCGGTCCAGCCGAGTAGTGTCCGGGCATCGACGCCGGAGGTGAAGCCGGGAAGCATCGATTCGGCGCGCTCCAGGTTGCCCACATGGTCGCCGGCGCGCACCGATTCGTCGGTGTCGTCGTGCTGGTAGGTGGCGCCCACGCAATAGCCGCCATCACCGGTTGGCGCTACGTAACCGCTGCCGGCCACGATCGCGCCGAGGCGGCGACCCGGATCGGGCGGCAGGTAGGTGACCTGCCCGCGCACCGCGGATAACGCGAGCCGGGCCTGCGGCAGGAGGCGCTTCGCATCGGCCGCGTTGGCCAGGATCAGGATCGGCGCCTCGGCCACCACGCGCCCGCCCGCGTCGAGCGCGCGCCACTGCGAGCCTTCGCGCTCCAGCCGGTCCACGCGCCGGCGCGCCACGCGCGTGATGCCGGTGCCCGCGCGGGCCAGGCTTGCGATGGCGAGGCTTTCGGGCGACACCAGCGAGCCGCGCGCGAACCACCACCCGGGTCCGCGCGTGGGGCGTCCCGCGATGTGCGCCGCCTGCTCCGCATCCACGTATTGCAGCACCTCGGCGGGGTAGCCTTGGGCGCGCGTGATCGCCTCGAAGCGCCGCGCTTCGTCGTCCCCCGAGGCGAGCTGCAGGACACCGGGCTGATCCCACTGCAGGGGGTAGCCGTCGTATTGCAGCGCGCGGTAGTGCTGCAGCGCGTAGAGGAACGCGGCGCGGGAGATTTGCGCGTTGGTTGCATCGCGCAGGTTGGCGATCGGGCGCAGCAGGCCCACCGCGGCGGTGCTGCGCGCCTCGCGCGCGTCCACCAGCGCGACGTCCCACCCGCGCATCACCAGCCGTTCGGCGGCGAGTGTGCCGGCGAGCCCGCCGCCGATCACCGCGGCGCGGCGCGCGGGGTTCGCGGCGCCCGCCTGCGCCGCGCCGTCGCGAACGCCGGTGAACATCTCGTGCCCGCCCGCGTTCACCTTCTCGATGCGAAAACCCGCGTGCGCCAGCACCGAGCGAACGCCGCCGGCGATGGTTGCGGTGGCGACGGTCGCGCCGGGCGCCGCCAGCCGCGCCAGCTCGCGCACCACCGCCGGCGACCACGTGGATGCCTCACGCGCGGGCCCGAAGCCCTCGAGGAAAAGTGCGTCGGCGCGCGCGACCATCTGCGGCAGGCAATCGGCGGGAGCGCCGAGCACCAGGGTGAGCATCACGTGGCCGCCATCGAAATGCAGGCGATGGAAACCCGCCAGGGGCGGCGGCCACAACCCACACAGCGCCTGCGCAAGGGGCGCGACCTCGTCGAACCCCGCCAGTACCGCCGCGAGGTCTTCACGCGCAAAGGGCCGGCCCTCCACACTCACGAAGTGCAGGCGTCGCGCTCGCCCGGGATCCTGCCGCCACGCGTCCCACGCGGCGAGGAAGTTGAGCCCGATGCCGAATCCGGTCTCCAGGATGGTGAATGCGGCGCGTCCCTGCCAGGCGAGCGGCAGGCCGCAGCCGGCGAGGAATCCGCGGCGAGCGCGCGCCAACGCGCCGCTCTCCGGGTGGTGGATGCCGGCCAGCTCGCGCCGGGCGGCAGGGTCCTCGGTGTTGTGATCCAGCTTGGCGACGGGGACGGAGATCATCTCGCGCCATTCTACGGAAACGCCCCGGAGGCTCCGCCATATACTGGCCCATGGCACTTATCCTCGATCTACCCACCGGACTCACCGGCACCACCGAGCTGGTGGTAGGCGAGCAGCACACGGCGCCGCGCATCGGCAGCGGGCGCATCCGCGTGCTCGCCACCCCCGTGATGATCAACCTGATCGAGGCCGCGGCCCTGGCCGCGGTGGAGCAGTCCCTGCCCGAACACCACCAGAGCCTCGGCACCCACCTCGACGTCACCCACATCGCCGCCACCCCGGTCGGCATGAAGGTCAGGGCCACGGCGCAGGTGCTGCGCGTCGAGGGCCGCACCGTGTATTTCAGCGTGCGCGCCGAGGATGAGCGAGAGCTCATCGGCGAGGGCACCCACGAGCGCGTGGTGGTCAACGTGGAGCGGTTCGACAAACGCGTGCAGGAGAAGGTGGCGAAGAAATGAGCCTCGCAAGGCCCGGGGCCGGGCGCGGCTCCTGACCCGTCGTCAGGCCGCGATGGAGCGGCCGAGCGAAAGGGCGACTACGCGGTTGCGGCCGCGCTCCTTGGCGAGCGCCAGAGCCGAGCTTGCGCGCCCCAGCAGCTCGTCGACACTTTCCGGGCCCTCGTCGAGCCGTGCCGCCACGCCGAGGCTGGCGGTGAGCGCGAAGCGCTCCTCACCCAGCTCGATGGGGGCGCCCGCCACCGCGCGGCGGATGCGTCCGGCAACAACCACGGCCCCGGGCCCCGGTACTTCGGGAAGCAGCACCAGGAATTCCTCGCCGCCGAAGCGCACCAGCATGTCTTCCTTGCGAAGTGCGCCGCGCACCACTTCGGCGAAACGCTGCAGCACCTCGTCGCCGACGCGGTGGCCGTATTTTTCGTTCACCGCGGCGAAGTTGTCGATGTCGAGCATCACGATCGACAGCGGCTGGCCGGCGCGGCGCGCGCGCGCCATCTCGCGCTCGGCGATCTCGTGGAAGGTGCGGCGGTTATAGGCGCCGGTGAGCGGGTCCAGGGTGGCCAGCCGCTGCACCTCGCCTTCCGCGCGCTCCTTCTGGAGCTGCAGGAAGGCGAAGGTCCCGCCGACGGCCGCGGCGAAAACTGCCAGCACCAGCACCGCGCCGAAGCCGGACGGCCGAAGCAGGCTTGCCACCGGATCGGCCACAAATGCGGCCCCGACCCCGCGCAGCACCAGCGCCGCGCCGGCGACGGCAAAACAGGTCACCAGGACGCCGCGGGCGCGTGAGCGCGACGGGCCGTGCATCTGCCAGCCGATCATCGCAATCCCGAAGACCAGGGTGCCGATTACCACCCCGCCGAAGACGATGCTGCCGGAAGGGTCGTTGGACATCAGCTGCACCGGCAGCGCCACACCGGCGATCACCGCGGTATGGATCCACGCCGGCAAATTGCGGTGGGCGTAGGTCACCAGCGCGGCCCCCTGGAGGGTGACGGAAACGGCGACCAGGCCCACGCCGAGGGCCAGCGCGCCCGAGCCCGCGCTGAAACTGGCCCCGAGCAACCCGAAAGCAAGTGCTCGCACGGCCAGGGAGCCCGACCACAGCAGCAGTCCGTCCCGGCGCCGGCCCGCCCCCATCCACATCGTCGCCGCCAGTGCGAGGTCCACGGCGGTCATGAAGAAGAGGAGGGATTTGAGCTCGACCATGAGGCGACATTATGCCCCCCGGTCCGAGTGGGCTATGACGTGCCTCACAGCGCGGGTCGCCAGGCCTCGCGCAGGCCGCTACCGTTGCAACTTGCGGGCGGCGATCCATTCGTCGACGCGTTGCTCCAGCACCGTGAGCGGGACGGCGCCGTCGTCGAGGATGACGTTGTGGAAGGCGCGAAGGTCGAACTTCCCGCCCAGGGCGCCCTGCGCCTTCGCACGCAGCGCCTTGATGCGCAGCTCGCCGACCTTGTAGCCGAGCGCCTGGCCAGCCCAGACGATGTAGCGATCGATCTCGGCGGCGGCGTAGTCGGGATGCACGCCCGAGTTGTCGGCGAGGTACTTGATGGAGGCCTCGCGCTGCCAGCCCTGCGCGTGCAGGCCGGTATCGATCACGAGCCGGCAGGCGCGCAGCATCTCGCCCATGAGGCGGCCGAAGTTCTGGTACGGATCCTTGTAGAAACCCATGTCGTATCCCAGGCTCTCCGCATAGAGCGCCCAGCCTTCGCCATAGGCCACATACCAGCCCGAGCGGCGAAACTTTGGCAGGCCCTTGAGCTCGATCGCACGCGCGTTCTGAAGGTGGTGGCCGGGCACGGCCTCGTGCAGCAGCGTCGACTCCATCTCGTGGGAGGGGCGCTTCTCGAGGTTGTTCACGTTGGCCTCGAAGAAGCCCGCGCGGCTGCCGTCGAGCGCGGGAGGCGAATAGTGGTCGGAGTTGTCGCCCTCGTACGCCTCCATGGCGCGGATGCCATAGGGAATGCGCGGAAGCTCGGCGAAGAGCTTGGGCAGCTCCGCGTCGGCGCGCTTGGCGATGTCACGGTAGGCAGTGAGCCGGTCCTCGGGCTTGCTGAAGAAGAAGCGCGGGTCGGTGCGAAGGAACTGGATGAACTGCGCGAACGTGCCCTTGTAACCGGTGCTGGCGATCAGCTTGTCCATCTCGCCGCGGATGCGCGCGACCTCGTCGAGGCCGATCCTGTGGATCTGCGCGGGGGAGAGTGTGGTGGTGGTCTGCTCGCGCACGCGCAGGGCGTAGTACGCATCACCCGCCGGCAGCGCCGAGGCGGCGAGCGACGCCGCGCCCTTCGGCACGTATTCGTCGCGCAGGAAGGCCTGGATCGCCGCGAAGGCCGGGTGCACGGTCGAGGCGAGCACGCGGCGGGCGGCTTCGGTGATGCGCGTGCGATCGGCGGCGGAGACCGCTTCGGGAAACTCGGTGAAGGGCTTCCACAGCGGCGTGGCGGTCACGTCGCTGCCGGCGAAGGAGTCGAACATCTCGGGCACGCGCAGCATCGCTTCGCGCGGCGCCACCCAGCCGCTGGCCAGGCCCGCGCGCATCTGGGCCGTCATCTGCGCGAGGACCCGGGGGACGCCCTCCAGGCGCTTGAGGTAGTTGTCGTAGTCGCGCGCGTTGCGAAAGGGCGTGGCGCGCGCGAGGTAGGCGTAGAACTGCTGCGGCCCATGCATCGACGAGACCGGCAGCCAGCCGTCGCCGGTGGCCCCGAACGGCAGGTCGCGGTAGAACGCGTTTTCCTGGTCGACGAGGCCCAGGTCGAACAGCATCATCTCGCGCGAGACGCGGTCCTGCGCGGCAAGGGTGCGCGGATCGAACCGCTTGAGCTGCGCGATCGCCTGCTTCACCAGGGCCTTGCGGCGCGCCACCGCCGCGGGCGAATAGTCGGTGAGCTTGTCGTTGTATCCTTCGACCCCGAGCAACGTCGCGCCTTCGGGGGATTCCTTCAGCCGCAGCTCGAACTGGCGCTCGAAGAAGTCCGCGAGGGCCTTGCTCGGCGCCGGCTCCCTGGCGAGGACGGCCTGCGGCGCGAAGAAGACCAGTGTGATCGCCAGCGCGCGCAGCGGCAGCGGCACACGCATCAATCCACCTTCCCGATCTTCTTCACCACGTCGGCGAGCTTCCTCGCGTCCGCGTCCCAGAAGGCGCGGAACTGCGGCTGGTCGAGGTATTGCACCGGGGTCTCGACCTTCGCGAGCGCGCCCTTGAATGCCGCGTCCTCGATGGCAAAACGCGCGGCCTCGCGCAGCTTCGCGACCACGGGCTCGGGCGTCCCGGCGGGTACGAACAGGCCGGTCCATTGTGAGAACTGCGCGTCGTAGCCAAGCTCCCTGAGCGTGGGAACTTCGGGCAGCGCCGGATGGCGCGTGTCGCCCCACGACGCCAGCACACGTACCTTGCCGCCGCGCACGTGGCCCATGATGCTCGAAGGCCCCGTGGAGATCGCCTCAACCTGGCCTCCCAGCAGCGCCACCACCGCGGGTCCCGCGCCGGTGAAGGGGACGTGCAGCATCTTTGTTCCCGCCGCGCCGGTGAACATTTCCATCGGCACGTGCATCGTGCCGTAGTTGCCCGACGACCCGTAGGGGATCGTCCCCGGCGCCTTGCGCGCCGCCTCGACCAGCTCGGCCACCGACTTGTAGGGGCCATCGGCACGCACCGCCAGGACCGTGGGATCGGCGGTGAAGCGCGCGATCGGTACCAGCTGGCTCAACTGGAACATCGGGTCGCGGCCGAGGATCCGGTCCGCCTCGGGGATGATCGAGATCGACGAGAGCGCCAGCAGCATGGTGTAGCCGTCGGGCCTGGCGCGCGCCACGTATTGCATGCCGACCCCGCCGCCCGCGCCGGCCTTGTTCTCCACCACCACCGTGTGCTTGAGGTAACGTCCCATGGCCTCAGCCACCGGGCGCGCCGTGATGTCGGCCACGCCGCCGGGCGGGAAGGGCACCACCATGTTCACGGTACGCGCGGGATAGTCGGACTGCGCGTGGGCGGCAAAGGCAAGCAGCGCCGCCGCGGCGGCCAGGCTGTTGCGGACCATCATTTTCCCATCGCTTCGTTGCAGGCGAGCCCGCTGGGGCCGGTGATGTCGCGGTCCTGCGTGCGCACGCGGGCGATGAACGGGTTGGTCGCCGAGGGCTTCGGGTTGGCCACGACGTGGATCGAGCCGCCGCCGGTGACCTTCACGATGCGCCCGGCCGCCTGGTTGATGCCACATGCGTAGGCGGGCTGTCCCATGATCGAGACCATGATGCCGACGTTGGCGGTGATTTTCCCCTCGGGATTGCAGTCGAGGTTCTTGGCATCGCAGCAGCTCTTTTCACCCGGCTTGATCACGACGTCGAGGGTGCGCTTGTCGCGCAGGCCGCTGGGGTGTGGTTCCTGCACCGCGCGTATGTCGCGGCCCTTGATGTCGTTGTGGATGCAGTAGGCGTGGGCCCCGAAGGCGGGCGCGAGGCAGGTGATGATCGCGGCGATGCTTGCTTTCATGGTTGGCGCTCCCTTTTGAAGGCGGCCCACGTGGGCTCAGCCCGAATGTTTCACGCGGTACATGGCCTCATCGGCCGATTCCAGCAGCGATTCCGGATCGCGCGCGTGGTCGGGGTACAGGCTCACCCCTACGCTTGCGCCGCAATTGACCTCCGCGCCGCGGTAATCGAAGGGTGAGGAGAAACCGGCGCGGATGCGCTCGCCGATGATGCCGGGTGTATCCGGGCGCACGTCGGTTTCCAGCAGGACCACGAACTCGTCGCCGCCCAGGCGCGCCACGGTATCCACCTCGCGCACGCAGGCGCGGATGCGCGCCGCGGCCTGGCGCAACACTTCGTCGCCCGCCGCGTGGCCCAGCGTGTCGTTGACCTTCTTGAAGCGGTCGAGGTCGATGAAAAGCAGCGCCAGCCGGTCGCCGCTGCGGTTCACGCGCAGGATGGCGTGTTCCAGGCGCGAGGCCAGGGAGTTGCGGTTCGGCAGGCCCGTCAGCGCGTCGTGTACCGCAGCCTGCTTGAGCTGCTCTTCCGCGTCCACGCGGGCGGTCACGTCTTCGGCCAGCGACAGGATCGAGGCGAGGCGGCCGTGTTCGTCGAAGAAGGCGGAGTTGTACCACTCGCACCAGATCGCGCGCCCATCCCTGGTGTGGTTGCGCGCCAATACGCGGTTGCGGCGCGCGCGGCCCTCGCTCAGCTCTGCGGTGAGGGCGCGCACGGTCTCGACCGACTCCTTGTGCACCAGCCCGAAATCGGCGGGCCGCTTGCCCCGCACCTCGTTGAACCGCCACCCGAAGATGTCTTCGGCCTGCGGCGACCAGCGCTTGATGCGCAGATCGGCGCCGAACTCCATCACGGCGAGCGGCGTGTTCTCCATGTGCGAGGCGATTTCCTCGAGCGCGCGGCCGAGCGCATCGTGGGTGCGCTTGAGCTCGTTCACCTCCAGCGCGCTGGAGAAGACGCCCACCACGTTGCCCCGGGCGTCGAAATGGGGGGAGAGGTTGACCGAGATCCACAGCGAGCGCCCGTCGGCGTGGCGCCCGGCGCGTTCGTACTGGACGCGTTCGCCGGCCAGCGCGCGGCGCAGCCAGGGCTGGAAGAATTCGTAGGCCTCGTCGCCGTGCAGCTCGCGCAGCGTACGGCCGAGGATGCCCTGCGGCGTGGTGCCGAACCACTCGGCGAGCGCCAGGGTGGCGAAGCGGATGCGCTCGGCGGTGTCGACGTAGCTCACGAGACCGCCGCATCCGGCGGCAAAGGCTTCCACAAACCCGCGCGCGTCGTCGACGGGGTCGAGAAGCGGCGGGGTGGACGCGGGTGCCGGGCTCATGGGGGGACGCGCGGAACTAAGCCGCTAACCCGCGGGCCGGGCCAGCTCCAGCTCCTCGAGGAGCGGCGGCGCGGGCAGGTGGAAATTGACCGGGCCGTCGGGTTCGGCGTGGAGGAACTGGTGGACGAAGGGATGCTTCGAATCCAGCATCTCCTGCGTCGGGCCGTGGCCCACGATGACACCGTCGCCGAGGATGTAGAGGTAGTCGGCGAGTTTAACGGCCTCGTGCACGTCGTAGGTCACCACCACGCAGGTCCCGCCCAGCGCGTCGGTGAGGGTGCGGATGAGGTTCGTCACCACGTTCAGGGTGATGGGGTCCAGGCCCGCGAAGGGTTCGTCGTAGATCATGAGGGGCGGGTCGAGCGCGATGGCGCGCGCCAGGGCCACGCGGCGCGCCATGCCGCCGGAAAGCTCCGCGGGCTTAAGGCCCTGGGCGCCGCGCAGCCCGACGGCGTGCAGCTTCATGATCACCAGGTCGTGGATCAGCGCCTCGGGCAGCCGCGTGTGCTCGCGAATCGGGAAGGCCACGTTTTCGAACACCGAAAGGTCGGTGAAAAGCCCGCCCTTCTGGAACATCATGCCGATCTCGCGGCGCATGGCGTAGAGGTCCTCCGCGCGGGCCTCGTGCACCTTCCATCCACACACGTTGATGGTGCCGGCCTGGGGCTTGATCAGCCCGCCGAGCAGCTGCAGCAGCGTGGTCTTGCCGGACCCGCTCGCGCCCAGGATCGCGACCACGTGGCCGCGGGCGATGTCGAGGTCGATCCCGCGCAGGATCGGGCGCCTTCCGTAGGAGAAGGCGAGCCCGCGGATCTCGACCAGGTTGTCGGGGGCGTTCATCGGGGCATTATCTCACCGGGATGCTGAATTTTCCGCTGAGTTTCCCGGCCCCCGCGGGTAGACTCGCGCTTTCGCAAATCGAGGGAGCGTCGCGTGAACCTGATCGAGCGTGCCAAGAACATCCTGCTGACGCCCAAAACCGAGTGGGACGTCGTTGCGGCCGAGACCACGCCGGTCGCCGGCATCGTCACCGGATATGTCCTGCCGCTGGCGGGTGCGGCGGCCATCGCACAGTTCATCAGCCTGTGCGTGATCGGCACCATCACCCCGATGGGCACGTTTCGCATGGGCATGGGCTGGGGCCTGGCGATGATGGTCTACCAGTTCGTGATGGGCATCGTCGCGGTGTTTGTGGCCGCGGCGATCATCGATTTCCTCGCGCCCACCTTCGGCGCCACCAAGGGGTTCGACCGCGCCTTCCGCGTGGCGGCGTATACGTACACGGCGGCGTGGGTCGGCGCGGTCCTGGGCATCATTCCCTGGCTCGGCATGCTGCTCGGGCTGCTGCTGGCGCTCTACGCCGTCTACCTGCTGTACCTGGGGCTGCCGCGCGTGATGAAGAACCCGCCGGAAAAATCGCCCGGCTACACCGCGCTGGTTGTGGTCGTGGCGATTGTGGTGGGCATCGTGATCGCGATGGTGGGCGGGCTGATCACGGGCCCCGCGATGCTGGCCGGGATGGCGGCGAACACGCCCGCGGTCACCTATGACAAGGACAGCCGCCTGGGCAAGCTCGAGCAGTTCGGCAAGAAGATGGAAGAGGCCAACCGCAAGATGGAGGCGGCGAACAAGAGCGGGGACGCCAACAAGCAGATGGCCGCCGCCATGGGCGCGCTGGGCACGGCGATGTCCGGCGGCACGGGCGTGGAGCCGGTGCAGCTCGACGTGCTCAAGGCGCTGTTGCCGGAGACGGCGCTGGGCCTGCCGCGCACCTCGTCACGCGCGGATCGCAGCGGCGTTGCGGGCCTCATGGCCGCGAAGGTGGCGAACGTGTATTCGGACAAGACCGGCAAACGCATCGAGCTGGAGGTGGTGGACACGGGCGGCGCGGCGGGGCTCACCGCGCTCGCCGGCCTCGCCGCGATGGGTGAACGCGAGACCGATTCGCGCATCGAGCGCACGCGCCGCGAGGGCGACCGCGTGGTGCGCGAGGAGATCTCCAAGCGTGGCGGCACCAACACCTACACGCTGATCCTCAAGGACCGGTTTGTTGTTTCCGGCAAGGGTTCAGGCGTGGACATCGACGCGGTCAAGTCCGCGGTGAATGGGCTGGACCTGGGGAAGGTCGAGGGGTTGAAGTAGGTCGCCCGCCAGGTCACTCGGCATCGGCCCCGCCGGAAGGCGGGTCCTTGAGCCGCGCCTTGTCCACCCGCGCGCGCGTCGCTGAGGTGTCCTTGAAGAACTCGTCGGCGCTTGCCGGCGCAACCACGCGGAAAGCGGGCGGGCGCAGGTCGCCCAGCGTGGCGCGTTGCCCCACCTGCTCGCGCGTTTCGGCCTTGGTGACGAGTTGCATGGTGGCGCCCGCCACCACCAGCGCCAGCATCAGCCCGACCTCGAGTTTCAGGTGGCGCGGCTGCACCGCGGCCAGGTGCGCCCAGCAGGTGGCGGCAAGGATCGCCCACGCGCCGAGCGCGGCGTAATCGGCGATCTCGCGCCAGGCGAACGAATACGAAACGGTTTCCGCCAGCAGGTCCCAGAGCACCACGGCGATCGCCGCGGTGATGGCGATGCGCAGGTGCAGCGGGTATTGCGCCTGGCCCAGGAAAATACGCGACATCAGGCCCCAGAGCCCCGCCCAGCCGAACAACACAATCGCCAGGCCGATCATCGGCAGCAGCACCACGTTGGCGCTGGGTTCGCTGGTGAGGTTGAGCCAGTTGAGGAAGAGGATCAGCGCGAAGAGGGCCACGCCCAGGATCGCGTCCCAGCGCGCGTGCGCGCGCGGTGGCGTGAGGAGCCTTTCCGGCGCCACGGGGTGGGCGGAATCGTGTACGCGCAGGACCGTGCGCCCGATGCGGATGCCGGGTTCGCCCTTGAGCGGCAGGCGCGTCATGCGCCGGGCGCCGTGTTCCGCGTAGAGCCCGTTGAGCGTGCCGAGGTCCTCGGCGACGAGTTCGCCGTCGTCGCCGCGGAAGATGCGCAGGTGGTTCGGCGCCACGTGGGGGTCGGCCACCACCACGTCGTTGTTGAACGCGCGCCCGACGCGCGCCTCGTCGGACTCGATGCGCTCGCGCGCGGCCACCTCGCCATCACTCGACAGGACCTCGATCCACATCACCGCTGCCATTCGATCGCCTCGAGGAAGCGCCGGCCGAGGGCCACGGCGTTGGCGTGCGAGACGCCCTGCATGGTGAGCTGCGCCAGCAGCGCCTCGCGGTCCTGGTCCTGCGTCAGGGCCAGCAGCGTCACGTTGTATAGGCCTTCGAACTCGCGATAGGCGCGCATGCACCACGTCGCGCGCAGCGGCGGGCGCGAAGGCGCGGCGGCCACGAAGTCGTCGTGGCATTCCTGGCCGGTGAGGCGCTTGCCGACGCGCGGGTCGACCGCGTTGCCGCCCGACCTCTGCGACAGCTCCTTGGCGAACTGGAAGGCGTTGAGGTCGATCGCCTTGTAATACGAATAACTCAGCTCCACGCGCCCGGTGAGGATGAGGTCGGAGACGAAGATGCCGGTGGAGGAGCTGCAGCGCGTGGTGTTGACGGCGGTGCGCGGCTTGGGCACCTGGTCGGCGTTGGTGGCGGCCCAGCAGGTCACCCACGGCGCCGCGCTTTCCAGCCCGCGATAGGGGCCGATGGTGGACGAGCGAAAGCCGCCCGCCCTGAGCGCTTCATAGAACGCCGCCTGCCACGCGTCGAGCTGGCGCCCGACTTCCTCGCGTGCCTTGTCGACCACCAACGCCGAGCCCTTGCGCGCGCGCTCGATCAGGGCGGCCGCGTAGCTGGCCGGCACCAGGAAGCCGACCTGCTCTCCGTCGAGGCGCTTGGCGACGTTCACGCCCACCACGCGCCCGTCGCCCGCGGTCACCGGGCCGCCGCTCATGCCGGGGTTGATGGCGCCGGAAAAATGGATGCGCTCGTCGTAGCTCTTGTCCACCAGGCCGTTGAAGGTGCCCTCGACGATGGTGAAGCCGAGGTCGAGCGGGTTGCCCATGGCGTAGATGCGCTCGCCCTTGGGCAGCCTGCCGGCGAGCGCGCGCGGGTCGAAGGCGAAGTAGGGCAGGTCGGCGCGCTCCAGCTTCACCACCGCCAGGTCGTGCCCGACGTCGATCGCAAGCAGCTTGAGCGCGCCCTTGGCGCCGTCGGGCGCGAGGTATTCGAGGCGATAGGTGCGCGGGTCGAGCGCGAAGCGCGACACCACGTGATAGTTGGTGATGGCCATGCCGTCGGCGCTCACCAGGAAACCCGAGCCGATGCTGGTCTGGCGCCCCGCGGCCTGCAGCAGGGTGCGGATCTGCACGATGCGCGGTTTGGCGTGGTCGTACACGCGCTCCGCCGTGGTGGACAGCGGGAGCTGCTGCACTTCGGGGGCAACGGGCGCCGCGGGGGGTGGTTGCGCGATGGCGGCGCCCGCGGCGAAAAGCCCGGCTACGAGGAGGTGGCGCACATCGAAAGTGTACCTGCCTGCGCGGCGCGCGCGATGGGCCAGAGGGCAGCGCATCGATGGCGCGGTGGGCAGCGCATTCCCCGTCGCGAGCGGTTCCTGCCGTCAGCGGCGACCGGTGGGCCATAATTTGGGTCGAACCAATCGAAGGCAAGGCCCGATGAGCCAGGCGCGGGATTTCGACGTGGTGGTGATCGGCGCGGGCGCGGCGGGCATGATGTGCGCGGCCACCGCGGGCCAGCGCGGGCGCAAGGTGCTCCTCGTCGACCACTACAAGGAAGTGGGCGAAAAAATCCGCATCTCGGGCGGCGGACGCTGCAACTTCACCAACATCCACGCGACACACGGGGATTTCCTCTCCGGCAATCCCCACTTCTGCCGCTCCGCGCTCGCGCGCTACACGCCACGCGATTTCGTGGCGCTGGTGGAAAAACACCGCATCGCATACCACGAGAAGACGCTGGGGCAGCTTTTCTGCGACGACTCGTCGACGCAGGTCATCGCGATGCTGGTGGAGGAATGCCGCCTGGGCGGGATCACCTGGCGCCAGCCGTGTGTGGTGGGCGCGGTGTCGCGCACCCACCGGGGCTTCCATGTGGAGACCGCGATGGGCGCGGTCGAATGTGAGTCCCTGGTGGTGGCCACCGGCGGGCTCACGGTCCCGAAGATCGGCGCCACCCCCTTCGCGTACAAGCTGGCGGAGCAGTTCGGCCTCGCCATGGTGGCGCCCCGGCCCGCCCTCGTGCCGCTGAGCTTCGATCCGGACCTGCTGGCGCGTTATGGTGACCTCGCCGGCGTCTCGCTCGAGGTCGAGGCGTCGTGTGCGGGTGGGCGATTCCGCGAAGCGCTGCTTTTTACCCATCGCGGGCTCTCGGGGCCGTCGATCCTGCAGGTCTCGTCGTATTGGCAGCAGGCGGGCGCCTGCGAGCCGATCCGCATCGACCTGCTGCCCGGCGTGGATGCGCGCGAATGGCTGGCCTCGCACCGGCGCTCGCGCGCCGGGCTCGCGGCGCTGCTCGCCGAACGCGTGCCGAAGCGTTTCGCACAGGCGTGGGCCGGGGCGCATGGATGGAGCGCCGCGATGGCGGAGCTTTCCGACCGTACCCTGCAGGAGGCGGCACTGGCACTATCCGAGTGGCGCGTGCAGCCCTCGGGCACACTCGGCTACAACAAGGCCGAGGTCACCCTGGGCGGAGTCGATACCCGGGGCCTGTCGTCGAAAACGATGGCGGCCGCGACGGTGCCCGGGCTTTTTTTCATCGGCGAATGTGTCGACGTGACCGGCCACCTCGGCGGCTTCAACTTCCAGTGGGCGTGGGCCTCGGGCCACGCCGCGGGCGAAAGCGCCTAGAGGAAACCGGCCGCGGCGCGGTTGGCCGCGGACGTGTCCCCGGCAAGCCGCGCCACGAACGAACGCGCCGCCTTGACGTTGGGTGCCCGGGAGTTCACCGCGGCGGCGTATTGCGTCACCAGGTCGTAGCCTGCGGGCAGCGGCCCCACCAGCGTCACGCCGGGTGTGGCCAGGATCTCGGTGGCCTGGGTGCAGCCGAGGCAGCGGCGCTTCGATTGCGCCATCTCGCGCATGGCGGTTGCGCCATTGGGAAAGGTCTGCAGGCCGGCGCGCACGTCTTCGTGGATGCCGAGTTTTTCCAGCACCTGAACGAAATGGATGCCGGCCGTGGCCTTCGCCGGATCGGGGAAGTAGATTCCCTCGGCCGCATACAACGCGTCGCGCAGCGCTTCTGCGGTGGAGATGTCCGGCTGCGGCTGCCCCGCGCGCACGGCGATGGAGGTGGCCACGCGCCCCAGGTCCGAAACCGAATCGGCGATCACGTCGCCGGTTGCCGCCAGCGCGTCCACCTGCTGGCGCGTGAGGATCAACACGTCGCAGGCCTCGCCCTTCTGGAACCGCTCGAGGATCGCACCCACGGCGCCGAAGCTGCCCTGGACCTCGATGCCGGCGTTGCGCGCCACGGTGTGCACGATGGGATGCGCGGCGCCCGCGCTCAGCAGGTTGAGGATCATGGGTCGGGCTTCGCCCCGGAGGTTTTGTGGTACGGCGTCCCGGGGCCATGGTTGTTTTCCCCCCCGCGGTTTTTGCACCGCATCCTACCAGCCGGTCAGGCGGACCCGATTCAGTCGGTCTTGCGGAAGGTTGTGTCGCCGCACTGCGGGCAGGAAGGCAGCAGGGTGGTGCGGGAGGCGATGATGGTCCAGCCGCAGGTCTCGCAGGTGAGGGTGCCGGCGGTGGTGATCTCGTTGGTGCGGAAGGTCATCGTGGGGTGGTCCTTCTGCAGCAGGTCGCGGCGCAGCAGATGGCGCAGGGTCTCGGCATTTTCCGCGGTGAACTCGCCGGCGGAGATCAGCGTGTCACACGCGGTATCGAGGGCGAGGTCGAACGCCGCCGCGGTCTTGTCCTGCGCGGCCTCGAAAAGCGCGCCGAACTGGCCCTTGAGGCGGTCGAAAAGCTGTTCCTGCTCGCTGCGGCGCATATCGGCAAGCGCGCATGAATGGTGCGACGGTTCCTCGATCGGGCGTCCGCGGGGACCGGAGCGTTTCCTGCCGAGGTGGGTGCGGATGGCGCCTCGCGCTCGCGAGCGATCGGCCTGCCCGTTGTTGTTGGGGGCGGTGGGATTCCTCATGATGTTGCGACTCCTTGTTGCAGTGCTTGGTATGCGACCCCCTGCCGCACGCGCGAGTTCCGGTGTATTTGTGTCGCTTCGAAAGCGATTGATGCGAAGAAACGTGTTATGAGGGGTTGACGCGCGCGAATGTTGCATGGCAGCATTCAGCCATCACGAATTTCCAAGGGTTTTCCGAGAGACATGCGAACCACCTCTACCAATCTACCGACCAAGCGCCCGATGACGGCCGGGTCCTGCATGGCGCAGGGCTTTGTCCGACCGGTCGCCAATGATTGGTCGCTCTCCGGGAGAACGACGGAATAAACCGCTAACTCGTCAGCGTGAATTCCCCGCAAAGCCCGGAGAGCCGAAAAGACCTCCGGGCTTTGTGCTTCTGGCTTTCAGACAACAACGGGAAAAACCACGATGAACGCGGCGAATGTGAGGGCGGCATGGAACTGGCTGCCGCCGGAAAGGAAACGGACGAAGCGCGGGCAAACGGGCTTCGTGGTGGACGAATCGGGGCGCCATCCGGGTGTCCCGGCGCCGGTTGCCGACGCGCGCGCGCGCTTCGAACATGAAGCGCGCCTGGCGTTGAGGGACTGGCTGATGGTGTAGCTGCAGGAACCGGCAACTTCGTGGGCTGTGCGCGGCCCACCTAGCGAAGATTCGGGTTGCCGCCCGGACCGCGGTGGAGGTACGCCTCGACGCGGCAGACGGGTTCGATGACGGAGCCGCCGGCCTTTGTGCCGGCGGCGGTCAGAAATCCGGTGTCAGACACGACTTTTCTCAGTTCAGAAAAGTCGTGTCTGACACCAGTTTTTTACTTGAACTTCGCGGCGAGCTTTTCCGATTCGCGCGCCAGGATCATGGCGTCCAGGCCGACGGCGGTGAATGTGGTGCCCCATTCGATGTATTTGCGGGCGCTGGCCTCGTCGGGTGTGAGGATGCCCGCGGGTTTGTTGCACGCGCGGATGCGCCTGATCGCATCCTGGATCGCCGATTGCACTTCGGCATGGCCCATCTGGCCCAGGAAGCCCAGACCCGCGGCGAGGTCGGCGGGGCCGATGAAGATGCCGTCCACGCCGTCGACGGCGGCTATTTTTTCGATGTTCCCGAGCGCCTCGCGGCTTTCCACCTGCACCAGCAGGCACAATTCCTCATCGGCACGGCGCGCGTAGTCGGGGATGCGGCCGAAGCGGGACGCGCGCGTGACACCGGCCACGCCGCGCACGCCGCGCATCGGGTGTCGTATGGCGGCGACGGCCGCGGCGGCCTCGTCCGCGTTCTGCACGTACGGCACCAGCAGGCTCTGCGCGCCGATGTCCAGGTAACGCTTGATCAGCACCTTGTCGTTCCAGGCCGGGCGCACGATGCACGAGACCGGATAGGGCGCGGCCGCCTGCAGCTGCGGCAGGACCGTCGGCGGGTCGTTGGGCGAGTGTTCGCCGTCGATGAGCAGCCAGTCGAAGCCCGAGCCGGCCACGATTTCGGTGCTGTAGGCATTGGCCAGGCTGACCCAGAGGCCGATCTGTTGCCGGCCGGCGACGATCGCGCGCTTGAAATGATTGACGGGCATGTCCATGGATTTGTTCTTTGTCTTCGAGGGTTGGTTAGTGGGCGAATACTAGCCCGGGGCGCAAAAATATTCGACTGCGTAGGACAAGTCTGATAGCCGGCTTCCGTCCGGCCGACGCATAGTGGTAGGCGTCCCACCCGCGAGGAGCCGACGTCCATGACGAAAGAATACGATTTCGAGATGGTGAAGCGAGCGTATGCGGAGATGGCCCGCCGCGCCCAGGAAAAAGACGAGGTGCGGCGCTTGCCACGCGACGGCCTGCCGCAACCCGCCGCGCGGGAAGAGGCCCCGCGGCGTCAGCCATATCCCGCGTAAGCCTTCCCCACATCCCACGCAAAACCCCGCCGTCGCGGGGTTTTTTATTTGTTGCGAGGGGGATGTAATCGTCGACACGGGCACAACCGTTGGACACACATGACATTTCCCCGAATCCCACAACTCGCGGCACGGGCGTTCCTGGCGGCGGCGGCGGGTTTCTTCGCCTTGCCGTCGAACTCGGCCCCGGGCGAAGCGCTTGCGCGGTCCACTTCCGTGGACACCCTGCGCGACAAATACGCCCAGGTGCGCGACCGGCTGGAAAAGAACCCGTACGGACGCCCGCTGTGGCTCGATTCCCGCGACCTCTCCGGCAAGCTGCAGGGTGATGCCTATGCGGTGGTCACCCAGCCCTTCGCCAAGGTCCAGGCGGCGCTTGCGCCGGCTTCGAGCTGGTGCGAGGTGCTGATGATGCCGTTCAACACCAAATCCTGCGCGGCGAAGGATGGGCACGATACCTCGCGCCTTTCGCTTTTTGTCGGCCGCAAGAGCGACACGCCAGTGGAAAGCACATTCCGCCTCGATTTCGACTATGCCCTCACCGCGCGCACCGCCGATTACCTGGAGGTGGTGCTCAAGGCGGGTGATGGGCCGCTGGGCACGCGTGATTACCACATCTTGCTCGAGGCCATCCCGCTGGATGAAAGCCGCACCTTCCTGCACTTCGGCTACGCGTACAGCTACGGCATGGTGTCGAAGCTGGCCATGCAGGTGTACCTGGCCACCGCAGGCGCCTCGAAGGTGGGCTTCAGCACCGAGGGACGCGAAGGCAACGGACAACCGAGGCTCGTCGGCGGCATGCGCGGGGTGATGGAACGCAACACCATGCGGTATTACCTGGCGATCGACGCTTTCCTGGCCACCACCGAGCTGCCGCCGGCCACACGCGTCACCCGCCGCCTCAACGACTGGTTCAGCGCCACGGAACGTTACCCCAGGCAGCTCGGAGAAGACATCGGCCGCATCCAGTACCTGGCCATGAAGCAGCGCGAATACGCGCGTATGGGCACGCCGCCGCGCGTGGCGGGGACCTAGCCGCGCCCGACGAAGGGCATCTTCGTGGCCATGATGGTCATGAACTGCACGTTGGCATCCAGCGGCAGCCCGGCCATGTACACCACCGCGCTGGCGACGTGTTTGACGTCCATGCGCGGCTCGATGCCCATTTCCCCGTTGGCCTGCATCACGCCCTTGGTCATGCGCTCGGTCATTTCCGTCGCGGCGTTGCCGATATCCAGCTGGCAGACCGCGATGTCGTGTTTGCGCAGGTCGAGTGAAAGTGTCTTGGTGATGCCCGTCATCGCGTGTTTGGTCGCCGTGTAGGCGATCGACATCGGGCGCGGCGCATGCGCCGAGATCGAGCCATTGATGATGATGCGCCCGCCGTGCGGCTGCTGCGCCTTCATGATGCGCACCGCCTCCTGGCAGCAATAGAAGGTGCCGTTGAGGTTCGCGGCGATAACCGCGTGCCATTTTTCCAGCGGCAGCTCGTCAACGGGCACCGCGGGCGCACCCATGCCGGCATTGGTGAAGAGCAGGTCGAGGCGGCCGAACCTGGCCCTGGCGGCGGCAAAAAGCGCCTTCACGGATTCAGGGTCGCTCACGTCGCTTTTCACCGCGATCGCGCGATCGGCGCCGACGCCGGATTCCTGGATCGCGGCTTCCATGTTCTCCAGCCGGCGCGCGGTCAACACGACGTTCCAGCCTTCCTTCAGCAGCGCGAGCGCGCTCGCGCTGCTGAAG
>Ga0163153_10001246_pt1 | contig 40538 bp, 40 predicted proteins | sample OliLakLV19MP6IB1_FD_148629 | JGI IMG/M metagenome (GOLD analysis project Ga0163153, IMG submission 148629) | Freshwater microbial mat bacterial communities from Lake Vanda, McMurdo Dry Valleys, Antarctica - Oligotrophic Lake LV.19.MP6.IB-1 | ecosystem: Environmental > Aquatic > Freshwater >... | reverse complement strand
CCTTAAAACTCGCCCACGAAATGGGCGAACCGTGAGTAACTGAGTGGGTAATGAAAAGTTGTCGGCTTGCGCGCGAGTTGATACCCGCGCCACCAATACGGCCTTTTTCAGCATGACCTTGCCTCCTTACCAATGTATTCGTAGCAGCGCTATCAATTGGCAACGACAGCCCACTGGCGCAGGAAGAAAACGAAACGGGCAACTCGCCGTGTGAGGCGAGTTGCCCGTGGATGGTAGAATACGAGGCAGCCCCGCCGCCGCTTACCCCGGCGCGTGTGGGTCAGGGTCGCGTAAGTGCTACGAACACTCGCGCGGCCCGTTTGAAGGGGTAAATACCCCTCATGTCACTGGGTATTATACCCCAGGTATCGAATACTGGCTAACGCTTGGGTCCTCGGCGACTATCACTGGATTGCCTGGCAGCCTCCTGAAAAACCGCGAGCGATCGCTTGCTTACCTGCCAGACTATGCCGAACTTGCGCCCCTTAATCTTGCCGGCGCGAATCAGTTCTCGCAAATAGTCGGCAGAATAGCCGCTAAGCTTGATCGCATCCGCTGTTGTGATCCAGTCGGTCGCCATGCCGCCATTGTAATCTGCGCACTACACACCCGCAAATATCCGCTATGCGATTGGTAAGGTCCACTGATCGCCGCACGTTTGGCCGACATGCCTGCACCCGCTCGGCCGTCACGTCATCTGCTTATTCCGTTCTGATCTTGATCCGGGGTGTGCCATCGGCCAAACTGGTGATGGCCCCTACCCTGGATTCACCCAACGCACCGTCGACCCCGACCATCGGATGCAACTGGTCGCTTGTCTCTTGGGCCAACTGCGCCAGCAATTGACGGTAACACGCTGCGAGCGCATCTCCGATTGGATCAGGTGGCAATACCGGCCGTTGGGGCAGCTTTGCTGTCATGCTCACCTCGCATCTTTACGGCAATTGTTATGTTCCGATCGCTTGTGACCAATGCTTGAATGCGTTCCTGTCACGTCTTCCTGCCCAGCAGACTACCAATTCTTAGGTTGAACGGAGTGGAATAGTCTTGAAAATGGCCGGAAATGCGCCTTTAGGCCAACTGGCGAGTAATCTCAGCAAACCGCCGGCTGAATTGCCCTATCTAAGCCGACTTGAACAGTCTGGAATGCCAGTTCAGAAAACGTTGCAAGCTCAAGGCGAGTAAAATTGCATATGGTTTCGAGAAGCCGTGCGGGAGTTACGGATGCCACGCTCAATACCTGAGGAGAACCAACGCCGCTTCGTCGAGCGGTTGGAGGTCTATCTGACCAAGAGTGGCCGCAAGCGGGTGGAGTTGGCCCGGGCCTGCCATTGGGACGCCAGCATGGTCAGCAAGCTCCTGAAGCTTCAAGCGCGGCCGAATCTCGCTGCATTTCACAAGTTCATGGCCCCCTTTCTGGTCGCACATGGCGGCATTACTCACGCCCGCCAGGTGACAGAAATGGCGGAAATACTGGGCGGTGAACTGGACGAGGCCGACTTGCTGGCTGTTGCGAAAACCGTCGAAAACTATAAAGACCCGGAGCAGGATTCGTTCTATTTCCGGGATCGAGCAGATGCGTTCCGCCAGACCATTCCAGCGGCAATCAGCGAGCAGAGTTCGACCCCAGTAACCGCTGTGGACCGATCGGAGACACCGGAAAATCATTTCGAGCCAATGAACCTGGAGGAAGCCAACGCCGCCTCTGGGGCGATCGCAGAACTAGCGCCCGCAAGCTGGGAGCCGGCAACGCCAACCGCCGATGCACTTGTTGCAGCTCTTAGCGGCTGGAAGTTGGTGCTGCGCGAACTATTGAAGCCAGGCCCTAATGAATACCTCGACCCCGACGAGATCGTCGCGGCCGTCCTGGAGTGGGAGAGCCAGCAAACTGACCCCCAGCTCGCCGGCATGGTTTGGGACTGGCTTGGCTCAAAGGAGATATTCGAGAAGCTTCGCCAAAGCGCGCGCCTAGAGTTCGTGTTGCAATCCTGCGACGGTCAGAAGACCTGGAACCAGTTGGAGTGGCAGTGGCTAAATCACATGTTGACCGAGACAGCGCGGCGACACTCCGGACAGGCGCAACTCTCGCCCTCTCAACTGCTATCGTTTGTCGTTGATTTGGGCCAGGTCGCATTCGAAGCAGTGAAGGCGCACGATGGAAGTACGGTCGGCCTGGCCGTCAACCTGGCGGACCTGGCCGGCCGGTTGCCCATCATCCAGGCGGCCGATTGGCGTTGGCTCCAACACATCGCTGAGGCCGGTCCGATTCGGCTGTCCGTCAGTGCCGATGGTACCTGTCGATTTGACAGCCGCGAAGAAGCCGAGTTCCTGGCCGCCCAGTACTTGCTAAATGCCGATTGGGAACAGGGCTTGTTCGCGATCGCCCGCAACTGCGGACGGCCATTCGGTGTGCTTCAGCAGGGGGTCCGCAGCCTGCATTTCGCCGGTCGGGATGAAACCGCCGGGAAGCTGATCAATGAACTGCTCCGCGTCTCGGAAGTCATCTCCCTGCGCTATGCCGATGCGGCCCACCTGCTGGCCGCCTGCGAAGCTCCCAACAGCGCCATTCTAAAACCCATCTGGGACACGGTAGAGTGGCCGCTGTGCCAGTCCTGGGCGGAGATGCCGGCGCCGGAATACCGCGCTTACATTGCCTGGATCTTTCGTAGCCAGGACAGCCACAATTTTCGGAAAGTGATCCAACAGGCCCTACAGACAGAATGGCTGACGGGCAGGCAGGCCGAGTCGATCCTGCACAGCTTGGCCACTGCCGGCGGGTCCGCTTCCGTGAAAATGCTGCGCTCGCTGGCCGAGACGCGGATCGCGGCCGGAGGCGCTGACGATCCACAAGAGGTGGCTTGGAATCCGCTGAACGCCGTGTTGGCGATCACGCCCGAATTGCCGCCTTCCGAGCAGGTCGTCCTGCTGGAGGGTATTGCCCTGAGCGACGCTGACCACGACGACCGATGGCGGGCCGTCTCAGCTTTGGCTAAAGCGGGAAACATCCCGGCCATTCGAGCCCTAGAACGGATTGCCGTCGGCGCACGGGACGCCAAGCTGGGCCGCTACGCCGAGACGCAACGCGAGTTGCTGGACTGCCCGCCGAATCTGGCGCTTGTTGCTCGCGAATTGGACGCCACGATGCTAGGCGACGAGCTGACAGTGGTCCTACCGCACGTGATGACGGCCACCGCGCTGCTCGTGCGCTCGGTGAACGTGACGCCGCCGGTGGCGCCTTCCCGCGTACTGTCCCGGTCGCTGGCCCGCTTGTGGGTGAATCCAAACCTGAGTGATGATATTCGGGTCCAAGCAGCGATTGGCCTCCGCGCCGCCAGAGCGTGGCCGGCCTTGGAGATCTGCCTGGAGATGTTGCCGCTGGCCGACCAGAGCAACGATCGGCAGGCGGGTTGGCTGTTGCCGCAATTGGCGTCGCGAGCCGCGTCGCCGCTGCTGTGGAAAATAGTTCACCATACCGCCAGCCCAGCCCAGCGCGTTATCCTAATCCGCTGCCTAGGGCGGGCAGGCGGGATAGCGCTGGACGAGCGTTTTGAGCAGCTCCTTGTTGGGCCGTCCGAACCAGTCGCGGTCGCCGCCGTGGCAGCGCTGGCCGAGTCGCTCGGGCTAGGTGCCGGTGAGCGATTGGCGCAAATCGCAACTGGCGACGGCCGGGCGAGTGCGCAGACGGCGGCCAACGAAGGCCTGGCCGAGATCAGCAGTGAGCTGGCGCTGCCGTACCTTCGGGAAAAGCTGAAGAATGGCCCGCAGCACGCTTCCGCCTGCTTCCAGTTGGCGCGTATTCACAGTCCGGACGCCGAGGCGCTTTTGGTCGAAGCCACCAAGGCTTCCGAAGACAAGTCCATCCGATCTCGACTCTATTGGCCGGCGTTAGCGATGTCAGGCGGGGCGACTGCAGTGCAGGCTCTGTGCGATTTGTTGGGTGCTGACCTGGATGATTTGGAGCTGAGGCGTGTCCGGGCGGAGTTCCCGGCCGACACTGTAGCCCGCGCACCAGACGTCTGGAGCCGATTGGCCAACGATCCGTCGCCGACCTGGCGCATGACCGCAGCCGCGGTATTGGCTCGAGACCCCACCCAGACCCTGATCGACCGGGTCGTGCGCATGGCGGTGGAAGACCCGGAACGGCTAGTCCGCAGCTTTGCGCAGCGCCTTCTTCAACGGGACGTGCCCGCTATCGAGCCGGCGGCCGTGGCAGAGTACGTCCTGGACCAATTTGAGCGGGCGCTCGTGCTTTATGGCATGGCATCCCAGACGTGTTTTTGCTGGACCTGACTGGCAAGTGTCTAAAAGGGCTAGCAACTGCCAGCCGTGGCTTGCCAGCCGAGATTGCCCACCGGGCGCTGGCCGTCTTGGGAGCAGCTCTAGTAAGGGCTAGGCCCGAAGAGGATTATTTTGTTCCGTTGCTGGCCGCGCTCGCATTCCCGGAGTTCTGGGAGGCTGCTGGCGAGCTTGAGCGGCGGCTGGCCACTGTCACAGACGCGACGACACAATTGCACACACTGGACACCTTGATCGCCATGCAGGCGCCAACACTGCCAGATGTAGTGATCCGACTGGCAGGTTTGGGCCGTTGGCCAGCGCTTCAAGCGCGCGCGACTGACTATCTGGTCGAGAACGCCGACTACAATGGCCTGGCCCAGGTGCCAAACGAGTTGAAGCCCCTGGCCTGCCACGTCGCGGTAAGGAAAGGCATCCGATTCCAGGGCAACGGGTTCCGCCACAGAGTGATTCTGGCCAACGGCGCAACTTACGGGCGTCAAGCTCAGTGAAGATGCAGTTCGAAAAATGAGGCCTTGCGGCTCAATTTTTACATTGACAAATGCACGCAGCCTAATGTGCACATGATGTCGGTCGATCGCTGTGCTGGCATCATCTACTTGCATTGGGTCACGCGCCTCAGTTGATTTTGAGTGTTGGTTTGGCAACCGGGACGCAGTTTTGTTGCATACCGGCCAGGTCGTGTTAGACTTGGCCGGTACAGTGCAGGGGGATTTCAATGTCGCCCGCAGGAATAACCGAACGCACTACAGGCAGGGATCTCATCGATAAAGCGCTAACTGAAGCTGGTTGGCGCGTGGTTTCGGACGCCCGCTGGCTAACCGGCGATCACACCACGGCTGATGCCGTCGAGGAAGTCCCCACCGACAGCGACCAAGCCGATTACCTGCTGCACCTCGATGGGCAACCGGTGGTGGACGTAGAAGCCAAGAACCTCAGCGCTGCCCCGCGCAATCTCATGAAATGGGCAAAAAGCTACACATGACTTCTGGCCGATTTCTCAGTCGGCTACGGCCCCCAAGGCCAAGACTTTCAACTACGGCACGTAAGGCGAGTTGATCTGCAAAGCGCGCCCAGCGGTAATGGTCATGAGATATGACGAATCAAGTTAGCCCTACTAATGTAGGTAACACAGGCAACGCCAAGGGCAATGCAATCGACCACGGCGCACAAGCCGATGTCAAAGTCGATCGAATTGTCCAAGGCCTAAGCAACTTCCCTATACACTACGACACCCTCGCTCGAAGCTACCTTCGACACAGCCAAGTCGCGGCCGTGAATTCGAGATAATTACATGAACAATTTTAGCGAGAAAGTCAGTTTCATTTGGGGGGTCGCTGACCTGATTCGAGATCCATTCAAGCGGAGTAAGTACCAGGATGTGATTCTGCCGTTTACAGTCCTGCGTCGCATTGATTGCGTGCTAGCCCCCACGAAGGCCAAAGTCCTGGCGACCAATGCTAAATTCAAAGGCAAGCTTGAAAACCTCGACCCTCAACTACGCAAAGCGGCGGGCTTTGCGTTTTACAACACATCGCTATACGACTTCGAGCGGCTGTTGGACGATGCGCCCAAGCTGGCCGACAACCTGCGGGTCTACATCAACGGCTTCAGCGACAACATGCGCGAGGTACTGGAGAAGTTCGATTTCTTCAACACGATTGCGAAGCTGGAGGAGGCAGGCCTGCTGTTCCTGGTGATGGAGCGCTTCAAGAACATTGACTTACACCCAGACAAGGTGTCGAATCTTGAGATGGGTTACATCTTTGAGGAGTTGGTACGCAAGTTCAACGAGGCGCTCAACGAAAATCCTGGCGAGCACTTTACCCCGCGCGAGGTGATCCGGATGATGGTGGACTTGATCTTGGCGCCCGACCACCAGCGGCTGAGCCGAAAACACCTGGTTGTGCTTCTGAATGATCCATGCTGTGGATCGGGCGGGATGTTGACTATCGCCGCAGAACGCATCGCCGAGGTCAATCCTACAGCCGAAGTCCACTTGTACGGGCAAGAAGTGAATCCAGAGACCTACGCGCTGTGCAAGGCCGACCTGTACATGAAGAGCGCCGACGGCCGCCAGGCCGAGGACATCGCCTTCGGCAGCACGCTCGCCAACGATCAACACGCCCGCCAGCTGTTCGATTATCAACTGGCCAATCCGCCGTACGGAAAGGATTGGAAGATGGACCAGGCTGCCGTGGAGAAAGAGGCCGCGCGCGGTAACTTAGGGCGGTTTGGGGCTGGGCTGCCGCGCATAAGCGACGGGCAGCTTCTTTTCCTGCAGCACATGCTGGCACGGATGAAACCTGCTGAGCAGGGTGATGGCCGGGTGGCAATCGTGATGAACGGCTCGCCGTTGTTTACTGGCGACGCCGGCAGTGGAGAGAGCGAGATACGACGCTGGATATTGGAGAACGATTGGCTGGAGGCCATCGTGGCGCTGCCGGAGCAACTTTTTTACAACACCGGCATCGGCACCTATGTGTGGGTCCTTTCCAACCGCAAAGAGGCGCGGCGCATGGGCAAGGTACAACTGATCAACGCGACGGACATGTGGACGCCGATGCGCAAGAGTTTGGGTGACAAGCGCCGCGAAATCTCGCCCGAGCAGATCGCCCAAAACGTGGCTGAGTACGACACATTTGCCGAAGGCCCCCGCTCGAAAATCTTTCCAACGACTACCTTTGGCTATCGGAAGATCACGGTGGAACGGCCGCTTCGGCTTAACTTCCAGGCCAGCTCCGAGCGGCTGGCGCAACTGAAGGGCGAAACCGCTTTCACTAACCTCGCGGTGAGCAAGAAAAAGAAGGGGAACGAGAAATTCGCCGATGAGACTGCCGGCCGCCAATTGCAAGCGACGCTGTTGGCAGCTTTGGAAGCCTTGCCCAACACCGTGTTCAAGGACCGCAGCGCCTTCGAGGCGGCCCTCGCCGCTTCACTGGCGGCGGCACAGGTCAAAATCAGTGCGCCTCTCCGCAAGGCCATACTGGCGGCCCTGGCCGAGCGGGACGAGACGGCGGAGATTTGCCGAGATATCACCGGAAACCCAGAGCCAGACCCAGACATGCGCGACACCGAGAATGTGCCATTGGCCGAAGACGTCAACACGTTTTTTGAGCGGGAAGTAAAGCCGCACGTGCCAGAAGCCTGGATCAACAAGGACGTGCGTGACGAGAAGGACGGTCAGGTCGGCAAAGTGGGTTACGAGATAAATTTCAACCGGTATTTTTACGAGTACCGGCCTCCACGACCGCTGGCTGAGATTGAATCTGAGCTAAGAGAGCTTGAATCCGAGATTGCCGAGATGCTAAAGGGACTGACACTATGACATCTGGAACACCCGCAACCACGTCTACCACGACATTTGATAGTACCAGGGAGTATCTGAGCGAGATTCTAAGAGGCATTCGTTCCCGCAAAATACAACTACCCGACTTTCAGCGTGGCTGGGTGTGGGACAACGAACACATTCGCAGCCTGCTCGCAAGCGTGTCGGTCTCCTACCCAATTGGCGCCGTCATGCTGCTGGAGACAGGCAATCCGGATGTGCGATTCAAGCCGCGAGTGGTCGAGGGCGTCGACCCCAAAAATGCTCCTGAGCCAGAGCAGTTCATACTAGACGGCCAGCAGCGCCTCACATCGTTATATCTATCCTTGTTTTCAGGCGAGGTGGTCAATACCCTTGACACGCGTGGCAAGCCTATGCGGCGCTGGTATTACCTGGACATTGCCGAGTCGCTTGACGCGAATGGTGACCGAGAAGAGGCCATAATTGCCTTGCCCGAAGATCGCATAGTTCGCAATTTCCGTGGCGAAGTTGAGAAGGACTACTCATCGATTGAGAAAGAATGCGCCGGCGAGCTTTTCCCTCTTCCCCTTGTATTTGACACAGTCGGCCTAACCACCTGGCAACTGAAATACATCAGCGTCGATCAAGCCCATATTGTTGAGCGGCTCAACCGCTGGAACGACCTGATGCAAAATGTGATTCAGCGCTTTCAACAATATTTGGTGCCTTTGATCGTACTCAAAAAGCAAACCCCCAAAGAGGCTGTGTGCCAGGTCTTTGAGAAAGTAAACACAGGAGGCGTGTCCCTGACCGTCTTCGAATTACTGACTGCAACATTTGCCGTGGACAATTACAACCTTCGCGAAGATTGGTTTGGACTCGATGGGCACAGCGGTCGCCAACAGCGCTTACGGAAACATAAGGTCTTGGAATCGCTTGAAAATACTGACGTGCTTCAGGCAATAACGCTTCTGACCACATACCACAAGAAGAAAAAATTCCCGGATGGCGCAGTGAGCTGTAAGCGCAAGGACATTTTGCGCCTGGCCCTCTCCGACTACCAAGCCTGGGCGGAGGCGGCAACGATTGGACTTGAGAAAGCCGCCAAATTCCTGTTTCTGCAGAGGATTTTCGCCAGTCGCGACCTGCCCTATCGGACCCAGCTGGTGCCATTGGCGGCAATTTTGGCTGTGCTGGGCGATCAAGCCGACAGTGACGGTGTGCGCACCAAGCTGGCGCGGTGGTATTGGTGCGGCGTATTCGGCGAGCTCTACGGTGGCGCCATAGAAACGCGCTTTGCCAAGGACCTCCCTGAAGTGGTTGAATGGATTAATGGTGGTCCAGAACCGACAACCGTACAGGATGCGAATTTTGTGCCGTCGCGACTCTACACACTACGTTCCCGCAACAGCGCGGCCTACAAGGGTGTATCGGCTATTCTAATGCGAGAGGGCGGGTTGGATTTCCGCACCGGGGATCCCATCGATACCCAGATCTTCTTCGAGGAACAGATCGACATTCACCACATATTCCCCAAGTCATACTGCATGAAGAAAGGACTTGAGAACCGAGAGTGGGATAGTATCGTCAACAAGACGCCGTTATCTTCCAAGACCAATCGCTATATCGTGCGAGCCGATGCACCGAGCATATACCTGGACCGCATCCAAACCAATGAAGGTATCACCGTCAAACGCATGGATGAAATCCTCGCTTCACATCTCATTGATTCGATTCCAACGCGGAAAGATGCATTTCACAGCTTCTTTGATGCCCGCAAAAAGGCTTTGCTAGACCGAATCCAGAAGGCCACAGGCAAGCCAATTGCTCACGATACCGCGGCGCTGGTTGCGGACTCCATGGGCGACGAACCGAGCGACAATAATGACGACGACCCTGTGACACAGTAGTTAGCGCATTATGGACCAGCCATGGCCATCCTATTCCAACTACAAACCATCGGGCATCCAGTGGCTGGGTGATATTCCCGCGCATTGGCAGACCCGCCGACTTAAATTTGTGGCGCCACCTTCGACTAGAAAGGCGGCTGAAAAGCCGGTTGATGCTGTCTATGTTGGGCTTGAGAATATTGAGCCTCACACAGGAAGGCTATTGCTTGATAACCCTATTGAACAAGTTGACAGCGCGGTAGGTTTTTTTTATACGGGCGACGTCCTGTTTGGAAAACTAAGGCCGTATCTAGCCAAAGTGGTTCACGCTGAGTTTGACGGTGTATGTACTAGCGAGCTGCTAATATTGCATCCTCAAGCCTTAATCGATGCGAGATACTTATTCCACACTCTGCTATCAGATGGCTTCATAGCACTTGTAAATTCTCAAACGTATGGCACAAAAATGCCACGGGCTAATAGTGAGCAGCTGGGTGATATTTCTGTGCCTCTGCCGCCTCCACCCGAACAGTATGCCATCGCCGCCTTCCTTGACACAGAAAATGCAAAGCTTGACGCATTGATTTCCAGAGAGCACGACAAATTTGAGCTGCTCAATGAGAAACGCGCCGCCATTATCAGTCAGGCCGTAACGCGAGGGATTATTCCATCTGTAAAGTTGAAGGACTCCGGTGTGCTTTGGTTTGGGCAGTTACCGGCGCATTGGGAAGTAGTGGCCTTGCGCCGTGCAATAGACAAATTTGTGGACTACCGTGGACATACACCACCCAAGGTTCCCAGCGGCGTTCTGCTGATTACGGCTCGGAATGTGAAATTCGGTTTTCTGGACCTAAACGACTCGCAAGAGTTTATAGCTGAGGAGCTCTATGATGAGTGGATGGTTCGGGGACTGCCAGAAGTTGGCGATGTAGTCGTAACAACAGAGGCACCATTGGGCAATGTGGCCCAAATTACCGATACGAACGTCGCCCTGGCCCAACGGTTAATTTTGTTGAAGGCAGATCCGAGGCGGTTGGCAAATGCGTATCTCAAGTATTACTTCCTCGCTGCTGTAGGCCAGAGTGAACTTCAACGCCAAGCGACCGGATCAACTGCAGAAGGCATTAAGGCCTCCAAATTCAAGTCGATTGCAATTTGTCTGCCAACTCTTGAGGAGCAAAATAATATCACTGCCTATCTTGACAGAGAGATAGCCAAAATCGACGCACTGGCGTCTAAAGTGCACGATAGCATTGGCAAACTGCGCGAATACCGGTCGGCGCTGACCGTGGGAGCTGTGACCGGAAAAATCGATGTGCGCATCAAAGCAGAGGCGTAAGCTGACATGAACTACGAAAAACTTGTCCGTGATTTCGCTGCTCGTACACGTATTAATCTCGACTACGTCAATAAAGCAGCGAGGCGGAAACGCAAGAGACCGGGGCCAATCGTATTCGAAACGACACAGCTCATAAATTCGATGCTGGGCTTGTTGATTTTGCCTGAAGTAGCGTACTTTGACCTGATTCCAAAGCATTTACTGCCTGAACTAGAAAATCAAGGCTGGCCGCACATCAACACCGTTTTTGGTTCGCTTAGGGAAGATAATCTTCAACAGCTCATGCGCTATCTGCGGAACGGGTTTGCACACGGTAATATCAGATTCTTGGCTGACCCAACAAGCTACGAGATAACCGGACTACGAGTATGGAACGAGACATCCAAGGGTATTAAGAACTGGGAGGCGGAATTCGATATTCACCAATTGCAGGAGCTGGTCTTTCGTTTTCTCGAGATCATGGAACAGGTATTTGAAACCCCATAATGGACATATCGGAGAAAAACTTCGAGTCGACAATAGACGCCGTTCTTTTGGCCGGCGGCCCGGACGCGCCCAAGGAAGGCACGTTGGGGGAACGCGCCACGCCTGGCCCATTCACTCCGGGCGGTTACCGCCGGCGCAAACCCGGTGACTACGACAAGGCGTTGTGCCTTGACCCAGGCGCGGCGCTGGATTTCATCTATGCCACCCAGCCGCTTGAATGGGACAAATTCAAGGTGCAATATAAGGACGAGGCCAAAGCCCGTTTCTTGCAGCGCCTGGCCGGCGAAGTTCGCAGCCGGGGAACCCTGGAAGTGCTCCGCAAAGGCCTGAAGGCCAACGGCTGCAAGTTCCGGCTGGCCTACTTCCGGCCGGCCACCCGCTTGAACGTGGAAACCCAGACGCTGTACAACGCCAACCAGTTTGCCGTGTTGCGGCAATTGAAATACAGCGAGAAGAACGAGAACAGCCTTGATATGGCGTTGTTCCTTAACGGACTGCCGCTGTTCACGGCCGAGCTGAAGAACCCGCTCACCAGCCAGACCGTGCAAGATGCCATCCGGCAATACAAGACCACGCGCGACCCCAAGGAGCCGCTGTTCGCCTTTGGGCGTTGCCTGGCGCATTTCGCAGTGGACCCCGACCTGGTCTACGTGACCACGCGCCTGGAAGGCGCGCAGACCAAGTTCCTGCCGTTCAACCAGGGACGCTATGGCGGGGCCGGAAACTCCCCCGCCCTGCGCGGCTTCCCAACCGCCTACTTGTGGGAACAGGTGTGGGCCAGGGACAGCCTGCTCGACCTGATCGAGCGCTTTATCCAGATGGTGGACGTGCTGGACGACAAGGGACAAAAAACCGGCGAGCGCAAGATCATCTTTCCGCGCTACCACCAATTGGATTCGGTGCGGCGGCTGGTGGCGCACGCGCGTCAGTTCGGGCCGGGCCGGCGCTATTTGATCCAACACAGCGCCGGCTCTGGCAAGAGTAACTCCATTTCCTGGCTGGCGCACCAACTCTCAGTGCTGCACGATGACCAGGACCGGCGGGTGTTCGACTCGATCATCGTTGTCAGTGATCGGCGCGTGATTGATCGGCAATTGCAAGCCGCCGTCCAGCAGTTCGAGCAGACGCTGGGAGTTGTTGAGAAGATTGACACGACTTCCAAAAAGCTCAAGCAGGCCCTGGAAGAAGGCAAGACCATTATCGTTACGACCCTGCAAAAATTCCCGGTCATCGCCGACGAGATGCGCGGGCTGGCGGGGCAGCGTTTCGCCGTTATTGTCGACGAAGCTCACTCCTCGCAAACGGGCGAGAGCAGTGCCAAGATGAAGGCGGTGTTGGCCCCGGCCAATCTGGAAACCGCCGAGGCCGAGGATGCTGCCGAAGCCAAAGACCCGGATGACTTGCTGATCGAGGAGATGAAGGCGCGCGGGCAAATGCCCAACATGAGCTTCTTCGCCTTCACGGCCACGCCCAAGGCCAAGACCCTGGAGCTCTTTGGTAGTCGGCGCGAAGATGGGCGCTACGAGCCATTCAGCCTGTACACCATGCGGCAGGCGATTGAAGAGGGGTTCATCCTGGACGTACTGGAAAATTACACCACCTACCAGGCCTATTGGAACCTGCTCAAGACCATTGCCGATGACCCACGCTACGACCGCCGGAAGGCCACCCTGCTGCTGCGCTCGTTTGTGGAATTGCACCCGCACACCATAGTCAAGAAAGTCGAGGTGATGGTTGAGCACTTTGGTGGGCAAGTGTTAGGACGGATCGGTGGCCAAGCCAAGGCCATGATCGTCACTCGTTCTCGCCTGCACGCGGTGCGCTACAAACAAGCGGTGGATCAGTATCTCAAAGAGCATCATTTACCATTCACCGCGCTTGTCGCTTTTTCCGGAAAAGTCAAAGACCCGGATAGCGGACTGACTTATAGCGAGGCGCAAATGAACGGTTTCCCCGAGGCGCAGACAGCTGAGATGTTCAAGAAGAATGAACACCGCCTGCTCATCGTGGCCTATAAGTTCCAGACAGGATTTGACCAGCCTCTGCTGCACACCATGTACGTGGATCGACGGCTAGAGGCCGTCAACGCGGTCCAGACTCTATCGCGATTAAACCGCACCCATCCTGGCAAGGAAGAAACAATGGTGTTGGACTTCGCCAACACTGTCGATGACATCCAGGGTGCCTTCGCACCGTACTACGATCGTACCCTATTGCGCGAAGCGACCGACCCGAATCTTTTGTACGACTTGCAGACCCGGCTGGCTGACTTTCATCTTTACACCGAAGAAGAGGTGACCAGCTTCGCCCAAATTTACTTCAACCCAAAGGCGACCCAAGACCGTTTGCATGCCGCGCTGACACCGGTGGTCGAGCGCTACGGGGCGCTGGAGAAGGATGAGCAAACGGCGTTTCGCGGCCACCTGACTGAATATGTGCGCCTCTACGCGTTTTTGTCGCAAATTATCCCATTCAGCGATGCCGACTTGGAGCGGTTGTACCACTTTGCTCGCTTGCTGACCCGGAAGTTGCCATTGGACCGCGAGCGCTTGCCGGTCGAGATTCAGCGCAATATTGATATCGAATCCTACCGTGTCCAAAAGACCTCGGGTGGAAAGATCAAACTAGAGCGAGGGGCGTCCGAGCTGGAGCCTGTGAATATGCAGGCTATCCTGAGCTCCCTGCCAGATGACCTAGAGCCGCTCTCATTGATCATCCGCGAGCTAAACCAGCGCTTCGGAACAGGGTTTAGCGAAGAAGATCGAGTGTTCATCCGACAATTAGAGGAGCGCCTGGCGGACGACAACGCCTTGCAGGCCAGCCTGCTTGTGAACACACGGGACAATGCGCGGCTGACGTTTGATAACGTGATGAACGACCAGGTACAAGAGATGGTCGACTCGAATTTCAAGTTCTACAAACAAATAACCGACGACGCCGAATTTGCCAAGCTGTTCAAGGACTGGCTGTTTGAGAGATATGTGAAAGGTAAGAAGAACAGTTAAAAAGCCATGGGCAGACCCGAAGGTGTAACACGATATGCTTTGGGATCCGACGATAGCGAGGTGTCTGGAGCGGTAGGCTGCTGAGAGAACGAATTGTTGTGCGACGTTGGCCTTTGGACGGCAGATCGTGGCTGAATCCGGCCAGCGCGTGTTGGAAGGCAAGCGCGTGCCGGCCCGGGAGAAACTCGTCAGTTTGTTCGAGCTGCACACCGGCATCATTTGGCGTGGTAAAGTGGCTCCGCACGAGATGGAGTTTGGCATCAAGGCCTAGTATGCCGAAGTCGAGGGCGGGCTGATCAGTGAATATCGCCAGCTGAGTGGCAACCCACCGGACGCGCCCCACGTGGTTCCCAGTGTGCAGGCGCACCGCCGCAGATTTGGTCATGCCCTACGCGAAGTCAGTGGCGACCGCGGGCGCACTCGGCTGAGAATGAACCCCGCTTGCGTCATTTGGAAGTGCGCCGGAAGTGCTTGCCTAAGCCGGGATACAAATCGGCGCGCCGCCAACGCCAGGAACGGCAGCCCTGGTATCGGGCGGCGCTGCGCTGCCGCAACGGCATCAAAGGCCGCATCAGTCACATGCGGCGGGCACGCGGGCTGAAGCATAGTCTCGATCATGGCTAGGACGGCCTGGAGCGCTGGGTCGGTTGGGGTGTCATTGCCAAGAGCTGCCGCACGTTGTGCGCTTGTAAGGCTTATATTGAAGCAGAGCTTGCCGGCCAAGCACGCTTAAATATCTAAGCGAGGACTCAACTGTGACCACGCCCAACCGTCAATCGCCCCATGTGCCCGCCCAATATTATGGCTATTCACTACAGACGACACGGCTCCTGGCCAGGTTGCTTGAGGCGGAACCAGGTTGGACAGTCAGCCTTGAAGTCTTTGAAGATGTCGGCGTAGAAGAACAGGATGGAACACGCGTCGCCGAACAAACTAAGAGCGCGTCGAGCAGCAATCCTGTCTCTGACAAATCAGTGGAGTTGTGGAAGACTTTTGCCAACTGGGCCGACGCTGTTGATAGTGGCGAGCTAGTACTTGGAAAGACCAAGTTCGTAATTTATGTGTCGCCGCAAAAAAACGGGGCTATCGTGTCCAGCTTCGATGATGCCAAGACGGCAGAGGATGCTCGCAAGGCATTGCAGGCAGCACGAAGCTCTTTGTGGGGACTATCACCGCAATACGCCCTCAAGTCGACTGTAGCAGCTGAGCTAGCTCCATATGTTGAAAAAGTCCTCGGCGGAGTTGATGACACAACGTGCGCCATGATTTGTTCGTTCGAACTCTTGCACAGTAATGGCAGCCCGCACGACGATCTTAGAAAGACTTTCGCCCGACTCCTCGTGCCGGAGGAGCTCATTGAGGATGTACTTCAATTCGCATTGGGCTGGGTCAAGGAACAAACTGACCGCTTAATTGAACTAAAGCTACCGGCCACAATCTCTGCTGATATCTTTCACGGAAAACTGATCGCGTATGTGCGCAAGCATGATCGAAGATCCATGCTGGCAGGGCTAGCAAGGGCCCCTGATCAGGCGGCGATCGACGCGCATCTCAGAATTAAGACTTATGTTGCACAGCTTGACCTTATCGAGGGCACTGATGAACAGAAGCTAACCGCAATTCGGGATTTCCTTCAAGCATCGGCTGATCGCACGCAGTGGGGCGCGTTGGGTATGGTCGACGAGTCCAGTTTCCACGAATATGAGGACTCGCTGGTCAGGTCCTGGACCAATCATAAGCAAAAAACAGACATTGCCCTTTCCGCCGATACAGAAGTCAATCGTGGCCAGTACCTATACGCTGAGTGTTGTCTCGTTCAGGCGAAGTTGGAGGGACTGGAGGTGCCGCAATATTTCGTTCCGGGAAGCTTCCATGCGCTTTCTGATACTGAAATCGTTGGCTGGCATCCGGACTACCACAAGTTGCTCACCAAGTCGCTGTAAGGCACAAATCAATGTCGACGCTCAACCGAGAAACAGTACTGGTCCAAAATCCGGCCCTGGGCGCCATGCTTCTATGGCGCTTTATTGCTGGTTTCTCGACAGGCAGCAAGACCAGCCAGCCAACCCCTTTGCCCTTGCTCTTTCTTGTATTGCCGATATGTCTCCATGATCCGACGGCTAAGTTGGCGGAAAGCACTCAAACCGGATCAGGTCTGCGGGCATTTGCGGGCAAGTTCTCGGCATCGAACAATTCCAAGGGCGACCTGTTGCTTGCCATTCACGAAAGAGCACTTCGCATGCGAGGCCTTACGCTTACTTCGCTTCGATTGGCAGTTGGCTCCAAACTAGTACTCCTTGTCCCTGAACAAGGGGTTGCTCTAGCCGGAACGATGACGCCACCACGGGCTGGCGTACCGACTCCTATCAGGAAGATGACGAGAGTCGCTGAAAAGTTGGGCGGCTGGTGCTCGGTCATTTCGCTACATGAAGTATCCAGTGTCTTGAGAGTGAGGTTTTAGAGTGAACTTCCATATCAAGCAAATCATACTCTGGCCAAGGAATGAGGCATTCGCACCAAGGAAACTGACATTTCAGCGAGGCAGCGTAAATGTAATAAGTGGCAACTCACGAACAGGCAAGTCGGCAATCATTCCGATAATTGACTATTGTCTCGGCGCTGACAAATGCACCATACCCGTTAAGACAGTGCGGGATGCCTGTTCATGGTTTGGCGTTGTAGTTGAAACCGACTTTGGCGAGAAACTCTTCGCGCGTCGCGAACCAGGTGACCAGAAGACTACTGGCGACATGTATGTGGTCGAAGGCAAATCAGTCGACATACCAATAACGGCCCCATCAAAAAACACGACCGTCGACATTGTAAAGAGGTCGCTGGATGAATTGGCAGGATTAACGGCGTTAGATTTTGACGTGGATGGCACAGGAAGCGGCTTTCAAGGGCGTCCCAGCTTTCGAGACCTAGCGGCCTTCATGTTTCAGCCACAAAACGTCGTCGCCAATCCTGACATATTGTTCTACAAGGCCGACACATATGAACACCGAGAAAAGATTAGGACGATTTTTCCGTACGTTCTGAACGCCGTTACACCAGAGACTCTAGCAAAGCAGCATGAACTGCTGCTACTTCAAAGAGAATTGCGCAGAAAACAGGGCGAGCTCGGTACCATACAGGAAGTATCCGAGCGGTGGATAGCCGAGATCCAGGCCAATGCAACTGAGGCAAAGGAACTGGGTTTGGTGGATGACATTGACATTTCTGCGCTTAACAAAGAAGGGCTGGTTGACCTCCTGCGAAGGGTTGTGGACACGCCAAAGGATGACGCGGCGGCTTCTGAGCACACCATCAATGATGCGGTGCAGGAGTTGATCGGATTACAGAGAGAAGAGTCGAGCATATCCCTTGGTTTATCGGGCCTGCGCAAGCGATTGGTCGAGATGACCGCGCTGAGGGAAAGCACATCCCAATATCACTCCGCTCTCCAAATTCAACGCGATCGCTTGGCAATCGCGGATTGGCTTCACAAAATCACCGATTTAGAACAACGTTGTCCTCTCTGCAATAGTCCTTTGGAGGCATCCACAGAACAATTAGCTTCATTGTATGAAGCACTTCACGACATCGAGCAGGCCGCTGGCGACTTCAGTTCCGTACCTGCAGCATTTGACCGCGAATATGAACGCGTCAAGACAGATGTACGAAACGCGGTTGAACACTTAGGGGCGGCCAGAATCAGAAGAGAGGCCCTTGAGCGAACATCACAGTCAGCCAGACAGTATCAATACGACTCGCTCAAAGTATCGAGGTTTGTCGGCAATGTTGAGCAGGCACTGGAGATGTATAGAAGAATTGGGACGGATAGCGAGCTTGAGAGTGAAGTGTCGAAACTTGCGGAGCGTGTCACCAGCCTCGATCAGCAGATCGCGCAAGCAGATATTAAGGCTGCGATAAGGCGTGCCCTGGGCACAGTCAACCTACTTGCCGGCCGGTTTATGCCACACCTTGATGCCGAGCGTCCGAATGACCCGATCACTCTCTCAATAAACGATTTAACCATAACCGTAGGCGGAGCAAAACGGGAAGACTATCTGTGGGAAATAGGGAGCGGTTCAAATTGGCTTTCTTACCATATTGCGGTATCACTAGCCCTACAGCAGTATTTCTTGTCCCTGCCAAATAGCCCCGTGCCATCCTTTATCGTATATGATCAACCGAGCCAGGTGTATTTCCCACGACGCCTTGCAGGTGAAGGTTTGGATAGTGAGCAAGATGTCCAGCTCAGGGACGAAGACATAGTTGCCGTTCAGAAGGCATTTCGCACATTAGCCAACGCCGTCCAAGAGAGCGGCAGCAGGTTACAAGTAATCGTCCTCGACCACGCATCTGAGGATACCTGGGGCGAGATTGAAGGCCTGACGCTTATTGAGGACTGGCGGCTAGGCCGCAAGCTTGTTCCGATCGAGTGGACAGTTCCATAAGGGCTGCGGCGCGCATCCTAGCCCCAAGCTGTCCGTGTAAATCGAAGACTGGTTGTTATGTGCATTTGGTGAAGAGGCCTGGTCAGCCACTTTGCCACACTCCGGGGATTTTCCTTTTGAGACTGAAAGCGCGGTGTGCATAGTTCCGCACATCTTCACTTTGCGGCAGATGCAGAACAATCTGATTAGAAGCTCGCAAATCCATGGCGAATTTCGCGCAACTCACCAGTTGTGCTAATACTTGCGTGCAATGTCTAACACACATACACTTCCTTTTTAACCCGAAGGGCTGACTCGCTGGCGATTACCCATGGCAACTAAGAAGAAGCCTACAAAGTCAATCCATGTCGCTATTGGGTGTCTTTTTCGTCCAGTTTCGCAGGACGCTTCAACAGGTCAGGCATCGTTTATTGGTGGCGAAGGCCATTACGAGGTTCTACTAGCAAAACGTCGAGAACAGCAATTGCCAGAGATTGATAACAAGTGGGAACTACCAGGAGGCAAGGTCGAAGCCAATGAGGCCCCAGGACACGCGGTAGAGAGAGAATTTCTGGAAGAAACGGGCTATCGTGTCAGAGCAAAAACCCAACTGGCTCGCGTATTCACAGTCGTCCGTGACTATCCCGACTTCCGGCAAAATACCCATGTGGTCTGTTTCCATTGCGACCTGATGTCGCCCAAAAAGGCAGAAACCAAGCCAAACAGCAAAATAGGTGACGTAGCTTGGTTTCAGATCGACGATATTGATTTCCTCAAAGTGCTGGCAGGCAGTCGTGAGTTCTTGGTTGACCTTGCAGTACAACTGGGGATAAAGTTACAGAGTGCGTGGTATAAGACAACATCTCTGGCCGAGTTTCGAGTGCCACTAAGCATATTACCTAAGAAGGGCGGCGCAAAGCACCAAGATAGGCGGGGCCGGCAATACAACTTAATTATCCAGTTCGACCCAAATGCGATCGCGGGATTTGATCCCGAGGTTCAAAAACCATACCTAATGGTGACGCACAGAGGCGGACTAAGACGTAAGGTTGGCCAGAACTTGACTTACCCGTTCGCCGACCATAGGTCAATGTTAGAAGCGGCTAAGAAGCGCATAAGAAAGCGCCGCGAGCATGGATATGTGCTTACACGATGGGATGCTGACTTTCCACTAATTGAGTGGATGAAGCAGGAAGGCTTCCCAATCCTCGATCAAAATCAAACTGATGTAGATATTCAGCCGCTTCTCCCGTCGTTTGGCGGCGAACAAGACGATAATTAACGCATTGGCATCGCTGGTCCTGGAGGCATAAGAAATATATGGGGTCTACGGCTAATGTAACTACTGACCGTCGTATCGCGTATATTATCTTCAATTCTATTCCTCCATACGCATACGAAGCAAATAATATTCTCGCCCTGCCCAATGGCATGCCTTATCGAGCTAGATTTCGGCGGGCTTGGCATCCAGACATAAAGGCCCCAAGCGAAATTGAGAACCGAGATACGCTTTTGGTCCTTAGAAACTGGGATACGGCTCAACTTGTGCCGCTGCGCCGAGTTAGAACTGGTAAGGTTCAACGGGTCGGAAAGATCTACTATATCAACTACGTACTTGGGGATATTGTTGAGTACGACTCAGCTGAAGCAACTCGAACCCAGCAAGTGCAGGACTTTAATGACAAGATCGCGCTAGAGCTGAAGGGGTATGCAAATACACCAAAATCCAATTTGGATAAGCTCGTATTCTTAGCACCGGATTTGGCTGCTAGCATCGCAGACTCGCAACCACCAGTCGACAAGATTGAGCGAGAGTCCGATAACTGGGGGAAGGTCGTTGATCTACTAGAAAGCTTCGACGTATTTCTTGATGTTGACTTTATTAAGATTATCGGAATGGCGAACAACGCAGGGAAATCAAGCAAATTGGTGTTTGCCGAAGGTACGGTCCGTTATCAACTCAAGAATGACAGTACGTACACACTAGAAGTATTCCAGAGGTCAAACACACGAAAGACGGGCGATAGCTCAGTTTCGACCAGATCGATAACCATAGGCGGTGAGCCAGACGCCGTGCGTATTATCAAAGGGAATTTTGCAATTACTGGGAAGTATGACCGTTTTGAATTTCGATTTCGGACAAGTATTCGGCAGCGGAGCCGGGATACTGAATTACCAATTGATGTAACGCGTACCGGCAGCACGCTTATCGTGCCTACGGTCACGGTGCCTATTAGAATTGAGACGTCCTCGAGGCATCTCGTAGTTCAAATTGCAGCAGCAGTAACCTTCGTAGCGGCGGTCTTCGCTTTGCTCTTCTCCGACAGTTGGTTTCCGCAACAGGTCGACCTGGCCCAGCGGATTAGTATTTTGGCACTTATATTAAGTGCGCCCGAAGCGCGGGAGCTAGTTCGAGATGTCTTGTCGAGACTAAATCTCAATCGACCTGAAGGCTGATGAATACAACGTCGAAGCATGAGTTTGATGCTAGACGCAGGGGGCGGAACAATGCTGATCGCGGGTATAAATCTTGGTAGCACGCGTTCTTCTAAACAGTTAAGAGACGGTGGAGCCTGCATAGTCAGCGATGGCCGTATTCTAGTTGCAACCGCAGAGGAGCGCATATCACGTAACAAACGCGCTGGTGGCTTCGACCAATCCTTACCCGCTATCCTTCGGCATCATGGCTTAACTATAAAGGATTTGGACCATGTGGTTGTATCATCTTGTTGTGAAAATACCGACTCCATTAGTGGTAGCAATGCCCTGGTCTCCTTTGCGCCCGACAAAATTCACTTTGTTTCCCACCACCTTTCCCATGCAGTCAGTTGCTTTGGAGTTTCTAATTTCGAAGAAGCATTAATCATAGTCGCCGATGCAGGCGGCAGTGTATTGGAAGGAAATAGCCCAAAATGGTGGACCCTGCCGCGCGAACAAAGTACCTATTACATTGGCAGCGACAGAGGTATTCAGCTAATCGGGAGAGATTTTGATGGCCCTTATGAGGCAGGTCTGGGCGAAATTTTCCGATATTTTACACATCACCTTGGATGGAAATCCACTGATGCTGGCAAGGTGATGTCGGTAGCCGCGCTGGGTGATCCCAAGCGATTTCGACATGTTAGTCTGGTCACATTTAATAGTTGGTCGGGACAATTGGAATCGTCAATTGCAAATGACCCGGTAAATCCCGCAACACTTCCTCGGTTTTTTGCAGAAAATGGTTTTACAGCAGTTCCGGCACGAAATCCACAAGACGAGGTAACTCAAGTTCACTTTGACTTGGCCCGATATGTTCAGGATCAGGTAGGTGATGCCTTGCTAGGTAAGATTACCCATCTATCTAAGGAGTCTGGATTAAGACAGCTGTGTCTTGCGGGAGGAGTAGCACTAAATTGCGTGATCAATGATCGGATTCTACGCGAGACACCAATTGAAAGGATCTTTGTCCAGCCTGCTGCTGGCGACCATGGTCAATCTTTAGGCAACGCCATCTGGGGAGCTAATTTGGTGGGCGAGTGGGTCAATGGTCAGGGCCACTTCAGCCCTTATTTGGGGATACAATATGATTGGAACTTGGAAATAGCCGAGGTATCGCACATTCTCGCGGATAGAGTGGGCATACAGTGCACATACCACGAGAACAACACACTGCTACGTGTCACTGCCGCGAGGTTAGCCGACGGGAAAATAGTAGGTTGGGTCCAAGGGCGCAGTGAGATCGGCCCACGTGCCCTTGGTAATCGCAGTATCCTAGCGGACCCAAGGCAAGCCTCGAGTAAACAGAGATTGAATTCAATCAAGAAACGCGAATGGTTTGTGCCCGTGGCTCCGGCTGTCTTGGAGGAGGCTGCATCGGAGTACTTTCAGACCGATTGGCCAAGTCCATATATGCTTCGCGCAGTCCCGGTTAGGGCAATGACCTCTGCACTAGTGCCTGCTGTTATCCATGCAGACAACTCTGCGCGAATTCAGACTGTAAACCGAGAGCAAAACACACAATTTTATGATCTGATCGCGGAATTCGGCAAGTTGAGCGGTGTCCCAATTTTGGCAAATACGTCCTTCAACGGCAAAGGTCAACCCATAGTTGAAACCGCCAAGGAGGCGGCTATATCGTTCTTAGACCTTGGGCTTGATATGTTAGTCATTGGCAATTGGATATTTGAAAGAAGCTAGCTTCGCGTCTGGAGGTGAGTAAATGAAGGTCTTCGACCTTACCAAACTAACGCCAGAAGAGCTTGTCTCTCAGGTTCAGGCATGTGGTTTCGAGAGTTCGTTTCCGTTGAGAGACCGGTTAGGCCTAATAAGCGAGTATGTTGATTGGGTAAAACTTGGAAAAAAGGATACTACTGTTCGCTTCCGCAAAGGCCGGGTGGACATACCGCAACGATTTGTATTGCCATTGCATCCGACAACACTCGATAGTCTTCTTGAAAGTCCGCAAGCCGGTTGGGTGCAATTGACTCAGTTGGTGGTCAAAAGGTACTCCGAACTCTCTGCGCGTGACGCCACTCGGGATGGCTTTTCTACTGTTCAGGATTTGAAGTCGGCGCTCTTTCACATATACGGCCGAATAGACCCAAATCAACTGATAACGATTTACACATTTCGATATTTTGAACAAGATGGCGCGAATGGTGTGTGTGCAAAGTTTGTCAGCCGGCGAGCGGACATCGAGCAAAGCGATGCGAGTTTTGATAGTGCATACAACGTCTAGCCTGGCCAATGGCGCTGGGGTGCTTCGTGCGCTGGTTGACGATCAGTGTGCAGTCGATAGTGGCATTCCGGTTCATGGCTGTTTCCTGACAAGCTTTGCGCACTCACAATGCTGCAAAGCCTTGCTCATGGTCATGTTATAATCCAGCAATATTCCACAATTCATAGCACGATAGCCATGATTTCATGGGGCGATAGTGTAATGGAAACATACCTACGTTGTGGGAGTCTACTTGGGTTCGATTCCCAAGCGCCAAAGGCCATTAGTTGCTACTAGTGCCCTTTGGCGCTTGGGAATCCACAAAGTGAAGCCCCCTGCAAAGCTCTACAAGTTTCACGTTGACAATCTTCGAGAAATTGACCGTGCTATGCAAAGGGTGGCACGATCACTTCGCGCGGCCATTTCTCAGAACGATGCGATAACAATGTCGTCGTACATGCGACTGTATGCTCTGTTATTGGGGGCATGGGCTGAATGTCGCTTGCGGAAGCTCATGTACGAGCCGCATGGGTTTGACGAATCGGATCGCAATACAATAAGTGGGGAAAGCACGCAGTTGAAACAGTGGCAAAAATCGGTAGAGCTAGCGTTTCGTCGACAATACAACATCCCAAAGGCCGCACTTTCGGTCGATACTCTGCCTCACTCAGCCCATGCAAGGTACGTGACTCTATCGAACATGCTCCAGAACGACCTCGGTTCTATTATCGAATTGCGGAACAAGCTTGCCCATGGCCAATGGGTTTACCCGTTGAATAGCGATGGTAACGATATAGCGCAAAATCAAATGGACGCACTCAGGGTCGAGAATCTTCTTTTCCTACAATTCAGGAAGGGTCTTCTCGAGTCGTTATCAACGGCGATACATGATTTGATAGTATCAAAGCCAACGTTTGAGAGAGACTTCGACGATCACCTTCGGGTTATCACTGAATTGCAGCGCAACCTTAAAAAGCGAGATTATGCAACCTGGGCTGCCGGCCTACGTCAAAAGTACTTGCGCGGTAAAGCCAATAGGAAGATCTCGGCTAGCCCGTAGTGCGATGGGTTGAACGTTAGTCCTGGCATAGTACTTCGAAGTTACCGCCCGCCCTATTTCAAAGTTCTCCGACGCCTAACGTGCAAGCTGTATGCTGTGAAGAGGCGCTCGACCGCAGACATTACACTCCGTACTCGTATCAAATCGCAACGAACTAATCATTGCAACCTGGATTCCAAATATCTCGCTCAATTGACTCTCACCTGTGCATTAACCCAACTTCAGATTTGCAACCGCAAGACCAATCCGCTCCAACGCATGGCCTGGTTCGAATTTTCTGCTGCATACCGAATGGTTTGCCGGGTGCCCACCAGGACACATAACTTCTGGGCGCGCGTGATGGCCGTGTAGAGCAGGTTGCGTCTCAACATCCGGCGCTACTGTAACAGGACCGGGATCACCACAACCGGAAATTCTGAGCCGTGCGCCTTGTGGATCGTCGCGGCAAAAGCGTGTGTCCGTGATTCCACACCGGCCGGACCCACCGGACGAGGTGTCAGGTCGGGCAAAAGATGCGTTGTCGTAGCAAATCAAATTTGGCACGGCCATACATCTCGCCCTTGATATCTTTCAGCCGGTTGACCTGGCCTTCGGTCTGACCATTGCTCCACGTCAAACTCAGGCCATTCTGGACAGCTGCGAAGTCGCGCCGCAGGCCAGTCGCAAAGCTCTTCAGTTCTTTGATCCCGGCCGCGCTCGCCAATTGCAGCCAACTTTCCAAGGAGGCGCCGGCCCGCTCGCGGATCATTCGGCGAAAGGCCTGCACCACCGGATACACCGTGGCGACATCGGCTACAGCCGTTTGAAGCTCATCCACGGTGGTCAGTTGGGCCGGAGTTAGCTCTTCGGGTAGATGCAGAACTAACCAGGCAGCCGCAGTTGTCGTCAACGGCTCTTTCAGCAGAAGCGGTGAGGGTTGGGAAGGCGATGAAGCTGCTGAGGACACTTCTACCACCGGCGCCGACAGTGTCTTGCGCAACCGGGCAACATGCGGGAGAGCCCGTTTTAGATTGACACGGACCCCGCCCGATACCTCGTGGCTCAATCAGGCCGAAGCTCTGTTGGAGGCATTCAGCGAACGCTACCTGCTGCGGGGCAGTTGGTGCAGTCGGACCCAGATGAGCAATCATATTGGTACCAGCACCACAGAGTACAATCAGAAATTCGCGCACCCATTCGCCTGGAAATGGTCATGCCAGGCTTTCAAGGAATGGATTACCAACACGTTTGGCCTAAATCGTTGTCGAACTTAGGCTCCAACCCACTAGTGTAAGCAATTTGGGATTGGCCCTGATTGTACCCAATTGTTTCCTTCTAGGAGGTGCGTATAATCCTTGAGATAGATTTGCGGGGGGGCCTCGCTATTTTCCAAGAAAATCGTAACTACTCAGCCATTTTAGGCACGAGACATGCTATAAGTCGGGCAGATGCTAACTCGTGACGACATTCTGAAGGTATACGCCACTGGCCCGGACGCCGTGGTGACCCTGGTGGAGCAGTTGCAGGCCACCCAGGCCGAGTTGCGCCAACAGATACAGCTGTTGACCGCGCGCGTGGCCGAACTGGAAGCGCGCCTGAACAAGGATAGCCACAACAGTCATAAGCCGCCCTCCAGTGACGGGCCGAGCCAACTGCCGCCCCGGCGCAGCCGGCGTAAGCGCAGCGGCAAGAAAAGCGGTGGGCAACCGGGCCATCCGGGTGTGACCCTGCTGCAAGTCGAACGACCCGATACGGTCGTTACGCACACGGCCGCCGCCTGTGGGCAATGCGGCGCGGCGCTCTCGGCCGCCCCGGTGGTGAAGCGCGAGCGCCGGCAAGTTATGGACTTGCCGCCCATCCAGCCCCAGGTGACCGAGCATCAGGTGCTGCATCAGTGTTGCCCGCTCTGCCAGGCAGTGACCAGCGGCCAGTTTCCGCCGGACGTGACCCAGCCGATCCAATACGGGCCGGAGGTCAAGGCCTTGACGGTGTATATGCAGGAGTATCAGCATCTCCCGTTTGAGCGCACCCAGGAATACTTTCAGGACGTCTGCCACCTGCCGTTATCGGAAGGCACCCTGGCAGAGGCGCGCGAAACCTGCGCGGAGCGACTGGAACCGGTTGAAAACGCTATCAAACAAGCCCTGGGCGAGGCGCCGGTCCTGAATTGCGATGAGACCGGTCAGCGCGTCGCCGGCCACACCGACTGGCTGCATGTGGCCAGCACGGCGTCCTTGACCTTCTTCGCCCGGCATGCCAAACGTGGCCGGGTCGCCATGACGGCCATTGGCCTGTTGCCGATCTTCAAAGGCACGGCGGTGCATGATGCCTTGGGGGCCTACTTCCGGTATGCTTGCCGGCATGCCCTGTGCAATGTCCACCTGCTGCGCGATCTGACCGCCGTGCGTGAGAGTACCCGCCAGCGGTGGCCGCAGGGTCTGACCGACTTGCTGCTCAAGATCAAGGCCAGCGTGGCGTGCGCCCAGGTAGCCGGTCAGCAGCACTTGCCCCCCCGCCAAATCAAGACCTTCACCCACCAGTATCAGCACCTGTTCCAAACCGGGCTGCGCTCCAACCCGCCCCCCAGTCGCACCGGCCGGCGCGGCCGACCCAGTCAAGGTCCGATCCGCAGCCTGCTCCTGCGCCTGAAAAAACATCAGGCAGCGGTCTTGGCCTTCATGCACGATTTCCGGGTCCCGTTCGACAACAACCAAGCCGAGCGCGACCTGCGCATGGCCAAGGTCCGCCAGAAAATCGGCGGCGGGTTTCGCAGTCAGCGCGGGGCCGACATTTTCTGCCGCATCCGCGGTTACATCTCCACCATGCGCAAGCAGGGTCACAACCCCCTGGCCGCGCTCCGCAGCGTTTTTGCCGGTCAAATCCTCATGCCCCGCCTGACCGCTGAGTAGTTACAGAAAATCAAACATATGCCCTATATCGTAGACAAACTGGCCTGGGAGCAGAAAACCGGGCTACCCAAGCTTAGAAACGGTCAAATCTGGATCGCTGGACTCAATCAAGACGGAGCGCACCGAATAACGACTGAACTTGGCGCAACGCTTCTAAGTTGTTACATTGATCCGGCAGTGCTAGCCCAGGTAGCTATCGCCAATGGCAGAAAACCGCGCGAGTTTTTCGAGGCCGAAACCTTACCAGATCGACCGTCAATGAAAAGTGGTGACTTTGGGGAAATTCTATGTTGGACGCTTGTACAGGAGTGGCGCGACCGCCCGGTCATAGAAGGATATAGATGGCGTTCCCGTTCGACTAAGAATGACACAGTCCGTGGTCCTGACTTGATAGGCTATGTGATGAATGAGACTGTGCCTAGCCCGGATGACGTTTTGACCATATGCCAGGTGAAAACGCGCTCAGCCTCGGTGTCCCCAACAGTTGTTAGGGAGTCATATGATGATGTTGTAAACGACTATGTTACGCGCCTAGCAACCTCGTTATACTTTTATCAAATCTGGCTACGTGACAAAGGTAACAATGCTGGGGCAGATAAATATGCGCGCTTTTCCAGTCCGCACGTGGCCCCGTACAGAAGGAGATTGCTGGCGTTTGTCGTCCACGACACGGCCATATGGCAAGACGTATTCTTGACCGAGTTGCCAGATCACCACGACCAGGGCGCTGAGGTAGAAGTGGCAGTTGTTGTCGTGTGTGTTGATGAGCTTGCCGCATGGATTGAAGATGTGAGACAGGCCGCAGTCATGAGTGTGCCAGAATGAATGCCGCGCTTGATCGGGACATCCGTCAGTTATTAGCATTCAATACTCTGCAACGCCTCGATCGGATAGAAGAGGCGGCAGTCAGGTTCACGTTTGACGCCGGGAACATTTACCTCAGTGTATTTGCAGAAGCGATGGATCACTTGGATGCGAGCCCGTTTAGGGAGCATGATACCGAGCTATTGCGTCTCGCCCAGGTTTTTGAGGTATTTACTCAAGTATCCGTACCCGGTGTGAATGTGCGTTCGGCTGCCCTTATGACGGCCGCGCTATATTGGCTCTCGGGTTATAGCGCCAATGCACTAGTTGTGTCGCGCGTTCTACGACGGGCCGGCACAACACTTTCAAGTGTCGAAGAGCTAATGGTACGGCTGTTTGAAAGAAGAATAGACGAAGAACTTGAGGGGGACGCGGCAGTTATTTATAGGCCGTTTAGGCTGTACTTACTTTCGGGACGGGATGTTCTTGCGACACGGGCGCTCGTCGAGGCTAGCAAGTTGCAGGAAGCGTATTTGCGGAATGGATATGTCGATGGCTATGTGATAGCTAGCATTCTTGTTTATGTCCTAAGGCGATTGTCAACTATCTCCTTCTGGGAATCCGTTCATAACAATTCAACAGCGAGCAATTGGAATTGGCGTCGGTATGTTCTATCGCAACACCGAATCGGCCATATATTGCTAGATTTGTGGCCGTCGCAAAGATTGGCGATCTCAAAGGGCTTGCTGGATAACACGTCATCACTGGTAATAACTACACCGACTAGCTCTGGCAAGACTAAAATGACAGAGTTTGCATTTATTAACGATTTGCAAACAGACAAGAATAAGCGATGCCTCTATTTGGCTCCATTTCGGGCGCTCGTTGGAGAGATAGAAGCCGACCTAGGGCGGACTTTTGCCCAGCTAGGTATTCCGGTAGCCTCGTTATACGGAGGCTCCGAAACAAATGAATTGGAAGTTGAACTTAGCAATCGGGCACGCGTTGTTATCGCCACCCCTGAGAAGATGGCGGCCGTTCTAAAACTTTCCGGCAGTAGTTTGGCAGAGTACGGATTAATCGTGCTCGATGAGGGTCACTTGCTCGATAGTTATCAGCGAGGTGTGCCTTTTGAGCTACAAATATCATCTCTGATTCCCAAGTTGAACGACAGCAATCGGATTATTATGTTGTCCGCAGTATTGCCAAACGCCGACGAAATTGCCCAATGGATTGGCGGATCAGTTGACAAACTTGCAACTGATTCATGGCAGCCGACCTCGACTCGAATCGGCGAGATAACGCGTTCAAGTGCAGGCGTGTTGCGCCTAGATTATGTTCTGGAAGCCGGGGAGCCACTCGAAGAAGAATTCTTCGTACCTCGACTGATATCGCCAGAAACTTGGTCAGAACGAAACCCTCAGACGCACCGCTTACGCCAGCACACATTCCCTGATGAAGATAACGGCAGTATTGCAGCAGCACTGGCGTTTCAGTTTCTGCGCACAGGACCAGTCATTGTTTACGCCCAACAGCCGCGCTGGGCTACAAGCGTAGTGAATGCCATGCTCGAGCGAATTGACCTCCAAAGGCCAATTGACACACATTTGGTAGATGATGATAACCGGACAAGCGTGAATGAATTGTACGCCTACGTCGCAAGGCGCATGGGTCGCGACTCGATTCAGGCTATGGCGGTCCAAGCGGGGATCGGATTGCATCATGGAAAGGTCCCTCAAAGTATTCGAGTGGTAATCGAGGAGGCATTTCGGCGACAGGCGCTCCGGTTGTTGGTAGCTACCAATACTATCGCGCAGGGCGTGAACTTTCCCGCAAGAACCGTCATAATGCATTCATTGCCGCGGGCAGATTCTTCGATCCGAGACTTTTGGAATCTTGTTGGCCGTGCGGGTCGAGCCACCAAGGAAACGTCTGGCGAGGTGTTAGTATTAAGGACCGGTACACTCACCAAAAGTGGATTAAGGCGGTTCTTAGATCGGCGGCACATAGAGCCCGTTAATAGTCCTATTCTTCAGTTTGTTCAATCAGTGCTGAACAATTATCCTCTCGTTTCCGACGAAGCTATAGGCACATTACTTGCAAATAACGCTGGTGAGCCCATACTTGCCCCCGGTATTCGCGCCATAGATGCCCACCTCCTTGAAGTTCTAACTGAAGATCTGCCGCCAGATGCAGTCGATCCGGCCATAAATATTCTGGTGAATGATTTGCTCGCAACGCGACAGGCAACAAGACTTGATGCAATTAACGGAACTGAGATTGCAATCGGCGTTCGCAGTTTATTTGAGTCGCGAAGAAGAAATGTTCTTCAGCGAGTGCCAGCAGCAGTTAATCGCCGGCGCTATTCAAGAACAGCTTTGTCTGTAGACAGCTCACTAGCATTAGACAACCTCTTGCCTGCGTTGCGCGAATCTCTCGAGCGGTCTCCTGCGATTACGGCGCAGGCCATTTTGGACATCGCTACAATTGCATGCGTTTGCGTCGAACTAGCTGGCCAGAATCCAATTGTTGTTAGTAATGCGGGCTTGGCTTGGATAGAATCTGGCGACTATTCAACAGTGCAACTTGCAGCCGGGGCGAGTATCGGCGCTCTTGAAGACGTCGTGGAGTATGTGGAGGATGTTCTGGTAAACCGATTGCCGTGGGTGGTAAATGGCATGACCAGATTGTTTGAAGAGGGCTTGGTTCAAGATGAGAACTTGCCAGAATGGTTTCAGTTTTTGCCTCAGTTTTTGCGATATGGCGTGAATACAAGCGAACTTGTATGGACTATGTCCCTTGGGATACCGGATCGACGTTTCGCCGAGTTCCTTATCGGAGAGTATCGTCGTGACCAAGGACACACACCCCGAGACTTCAACGCCGTTCCCGATTGGGCATTGAACAATCGCGCAGCACTTATGAAGGCTATCCAGGTAGACTGGCCTGTTTACTTTGTTCAGATATTGGATCGTTCGCTTGATCGTTACTCGCTGCTACGGACTCCATAGGTTGTTTGCAGTCGAGTCGTTGACCGATTAAACTGTGACCCGCACCACGCGCGACAGAGGCGTATTTGGCCGACCCGGTGGCGGCGCTGAACCGTCAGCGCCGCCACCGGGTCGGCCCCATTTCCAGCGAGGACTGACAGCAGGCTTGTACACGCCCAAGAACAACGAATTGACCGTGGCGGTGATGGACCCGGTGGCCGAGAAGTATCACATGGGCACCCGCTACTGCACAGGCGGCTACATCTATCAGATCGAAGACGCCACGCACGGGCCGCTGCTCAGCGGGCCGGACTATCCGGGGCCGTTCTCAGTCTACAACGGGTAGGGCATTCCCGTTGCCTTCAACCTCAGCCCGCTGCGCGAGCTGAACACCGGCGCGGGGCCGCATTTGATCCTGGGCATCGGCCTATGCGACTTGGCGGCCGATAAGGTGGTGGAGTTGTGCCAATGGGAGGTCAAGCAGGCGGATAACACGCTGACCTTCCGCACCGAGCAGGCCATGCAGGGCTGGGCGCTGCCGCTGGAGCGCACGGTGACGCTGGTCGACCGCACCGTGCGCTCGTGGACGCGCGTGACCAACACCGGCCACGCCTTCCTGCCCATCCGCTGATTCCGCACCCGTTCTTCCCACTGCCACCGGGCGACAGGTTCTGCCGCCTGAACGCGCCGGTGAGCCTGCGCGATTACCCTGGCTACGACCTGGCCCCCAGCAGATACATCCGGCGCGCCACCGGACGGCTACTTTCTGGCGATCGAGCACGAGGCGCAGAGCAACCTGACCGTGCTGCAAAAGCACCCGGTGCTGGGGCTGGTGGCGGGCACGTGCAGCTATGTGCCGGCCTTCCTCCCCATCCGGGGCAACCGCCGCACCTTTTCGTGGGAACCGTTCTTCGAGCGCACGAAGGCGCCGGGGCAGACGACCACCTTGTGGATTGACTACGATTTCTAAGGTGTTGTGAAACACACCCAGAACAGAACACCGGCCGGGCAGTGTTGCCCGGCCGGTGGCGATTAGGAAGTTAGCTTCGAAATTAGCGAGGAATCCCATAGCTTCAAGTGCTCACATGTCGCCATATTTCAAGTATATTTCTCCCGTGCGAGCGGCATGTCGCCGCTTCCGAGCAAGCATGTCCTTCAAATCAATTCTCCTATCCAATACTGCAACTAAGTCGCTGCCGTCCATCAACAACAACACTTTCTTGCTTGCTGAATGTGCAGTCACACCTTCAGGGCTAAAGCCGTTGATCGACATAAAGACACCTTTTGCATCGAACTTGCGCTCGACTTTCATAGCGAATGAGTCTAGCGCATCAGCAGAGATAGGGATCTTCTCCCACTTTGCCTCAAATAAAAAGTCCGTATTCTCGAACACGAAGGAACCGTCGATTTGCTCGCCTTCAACCCGAAATGAAGCTTTCGGGTCGAGGTCAAAGATCTCGAACAACTGCCGAAGCAGTTTCTCTAGGGCGTATCCGCGAGCCTGAGAGTTACTTGATGTTACCCAACGCCCATATTCAGAATATAGCTCCTCCAGGCTGGCCTTTGTGGAGGTCACCTTTTGCATTCGGAGAAGGTGCGCCTGTTTCTTTGCTTCGGCCGCCTCTCGTTCTGAACTGATGAACTCATGACCGGCAACATAGGTCTTTAACGATCGAATGGCCCGCCTAGCGTTTGCAGCCTTTTTCTCGCCATCGTCAAGCTGCTCTAGATGAGAAAAATCTTTCATGTCGGCAGCGGCCACCATAAGGTTGATGAGCTCCTGGCGGTATCGTGTCTGGTTGCTCGTCATCTTTTCAATAAGCTCTTGAACGATGTCGCGCTTGTAATGATTCCAATTTAGTGGCACCAGCAAAGGAGAATCACCTAACACGCTATTGAGGAAGTTCTTGAGATCATCCTTGTACCAGTAGATAGACGCAAGGGCATCCTGAAGTGCAACTATTGCCTGCGGGTTTATGGCCTTGTTATTCATCGTTTCCCCGCCTTGTTACAGGTCCCGAATCTATACCATCGAAAACAGAAAGACCGTTCACAATTAATCGAACGGCCGGAATGGCAATGGTGCCTTTGTGCCAACAGTCACCCTCATTGGCGGAATTCATGTGATTTTCTTGATCTCATCCTATTTGGCCAGGTGATTTCTACTCGATTTGCCCAGCATCCCAGCAATTTGCTACGAGTTCGACTAGAGCAATTTGGGGTCGGCGACGAGAAGACAAGCATAGTCTTCCAGAAAGCTGGTTCCAAAACGTGGCAGCAGTTCGAACTGATGCGATGCCATTGTGTCCCCTACTTTAGAATTGGTTATTGGTGCAAACGGAAATGAGTAGCCGACAGCATCGGCATTGTATGCCCAACAACCGCGTGGGTCAACAAAAGGGCCGCAGGTTAGCTAACCTGCGGCCCTTTTCGCCTATCGCGACAACCTGTCCACGTGCACGTTCACCCCATGACCCGCCTGGGCATTTAGACAGTACTACTTGTTCGCCGCCTCTTCAGCAGGTGCCTCGCCCATATTCTGCTGCGTAACTGGGTCGCTGAAAAACTCGTCCAATTCCCTTTGAATCTCCTCAGACGTTTTCTTGGGTCGTGATCCGAACCAAACTCCCAAGTCCTCCTGCATAATGCCAATCGCCCTATCATGATTCAACTCAAACAGTCTTACCATGGTATTCATGTACTCATCGCCGAAGATATGCCGGTAGGCCCGAGCCAGGACCGCTCCTTTATCCCGTTCGTTATCTATATGGCTTGGGTGCCGTGGAATGTGTGGCGGAGAATCCTTGGCTTCAAGCGGAATGGCCTTGCCGCAGTGTCGGCAGTAGGCGTCTTTCTTGGTTACCGACTTATTGCAGAATGGGCATTGCATGGCATCCACCTCGCCATTTTCGTCTCCAATCCATGGTGCTTGGTTATTGTAGACCTTGTGTCTTTTTCTGCAAATGAGTCTGAGGTGATATTCAAGGTTAAGCTTGCAGCCGTGCGGCCAGGCCGCTCCAGCGCTTAGCCTGGTTCGTATTTTCTGCCGCGTACCGAATGGCTTGACGGGTGCCCACCAGGACACACAGCTTCTGCGCCCGCGTGATGGCGGTGTAGAGCAGGTTACGCCTTAGCATACGGCGCTGCTGCAACAGGACCGGGATCACCACGACCGGAAACTCTGATCCTTGCGCTTTGTGGATAGTTGCCGCAAAGGCGTGACGAAGATCGTTCGTCTCCCCCCAACTGAACAAGACCAGATGCAGCCCCTGGTCAAACGCTACCGTGACCGTGCGCTGTTTGGCGTCTAATTCCACGATCCGCCCTACGTCCCCATTGACCACTCCCTTGGCGTAGTCGTTGCGAATTTGCATGACCCGGTCGCCCACTCGCCACACCCGCTTGCCGATCCGCTGTTCCAATTTGCTTGGTGCGGCGGGATTGAGCGCCGCCTGCAGCCGTACATTGAGCTCGTCTACCCCTGCCTGGCCCCGCCGCATGGGTGTCAGAACCTGAATATGTTCCAGCGGGTCGAAACCAAACGTCTGGGGGATGCGGTTCTGGACGATATCCACCACCCATTGCGCCGCGGATTCTGGCATAGATTTCTCGAATAAGAAGAAGTCGCTCTTCTGGTCCTGGCTCAGTGGCGCAAACACGGGCATTTGCCCGCGATTGATCCGATGGGCGTTGAAGATGATCAGGCTGTCCGCCGCCTGCCGAAAGATGGTCGTCAGTCGCAAAACCGGGAGGCGCCCGCTGGCGATCAGGTCGCCGAGTACATTGCCCGGCCCGACAGACGGCAGCTGGTCCACATCGCCTACCAGGTGTAGATGCGTGGCCGGGTTCAGGGCCTGAAGCAGCCGATACATCAGCGGCAGATCCACCATAGAGGTCTCGTCCACGATGACCATGTCAACGTCGAGCCGTTGTTCGGCATTGAAGGCAAAGCCAAAGTCGGGAGAATAGCCCAGCAGCCGATGGATAGTCTGGGCGGGGCGCGCCGTCACTTCACTCAGCCGTTTAGCCGCTCGGCCCGTGGGACAAGCCAGCGCATACCGGCGCCCGCCGGCCTCCAACTTGGCGATAAGCGCCCGCAGGGCAGTGGTTTTGCCCGTGCCGGGTTGGCCAGTGAGGATGCTGACTTTGGACGCCAATGCCATCCTCACGGCTTGATACTGTTCAGGACTCAGTAGCGCGCCGTTGACATCGGATGAGCAGCCACTGCCACAGCCCAGCAGACGCGATGCCGGTGAAGCCAGCAGCTGACGCAACGCCGCTGCCACGCCAATCTCGGCTTTGTGCAGCGCAGTCAAGTAGATGGCGACCATGGACTGGCCCGGAAGGGCCTCCTGCCGGATGTGTCCCTTCGCCGCCAGCCGTTCCAGCGCCAGGAACAGCGAAGCTTCATCGGTGTCGAGCAAATGGTTGGCGCGCCCGACCAAATACGGCAACGGTACATACACATGGCCGTCGCTGACCGTCTGCCGCAGGGTATACACGACTCCCGCCTCTAGGCGAGATGGCGCTGCCTGCGAAAGCCCCAGCCCACGGCCGAGGCTGTCGGCCGTCTTGAAACCAATGCCCGCGACCTCCCAGACTAGCCGGTAGGGATCAGCCTGGACCACCTGCAGTGCACTCGGGCCATAGTGTTGAAAAATCGTCTCCGCCAGATGCCTGGGAACACCGCACTGGTACAGAAACTCAGCGAATTCCTTGAATTTCGAGTCGGTCGCCCGGTTTGGCCCTTCTACGTCTACCAAATGATCATTCCCCGCCAGGTCGCTTATTTGAGGGCGCGGAGCGATGTCACCAGCGTCGAGGCTGTTCATGGGTCCCTTTCTCAGTAGAAAATGTCAACCTTCACTTCGGTAACAAGTAGTGCTTCAGCACGTCCACGCGGCCATGCCCCAGCGCGCCGGCCACTTCGCGGCTAGCCTGATGGTCCGTTGCCCCGGCGGCTATCAGTCGGTCGTACAACTCACCGGCGTACGCCGCCCTAAAGTCATGTACCCGGCTGTGCCCCACGCCTAACTCCCGGCACGACCGCCTGAGCCAGCGCTGCAATTCACGAGGCAGGCCTTTATGGTCGCGGAAGACGTAGTCGCCGCTGTGGCCTTGGGCCGTGAGCCGCAACGCCTGGAAGAACGCCCTGCCCGCGTCGGCCAAGGGCACCAGGCGCGGCCGGCCGCCTTTGGTGCTGTGCCCATCCAGGTTCAAGGTCCAACCGGCTTCGCTGATCTCGCTCAACCGTAGCCCTGCGACCTCGGATATCCGCAGCCCGCCCTGCCAGGCAGCCTCAGCCGCCAGCGCCAGGCGCCGGTCGGGGCAGGCCTGCCGCAGGTACGCGATGATTTGCTTGGCTTGATCGGCGGAGTACGGCGCCGGTCGCGCGTCCGCATGGCGGCTGTACAGGTCCACCGGAACGAGCTCCGGTGCGTCCTTGGGCCGCCAGCCCACCGCCTGCAGGCCAGCGTCCAGCTTGGCGATGGCGGCGACGTACTTGTTGATCGTCGCGTGCGATAGATCCCGGTCGTGCAGGCTCCGGACGAACTGCTCGACCATCTCCGGGCTGATCTGGCCAATAAACTTCTCGCTGAATTCCTGGCGTACCCACTTGGCGAACACGATGTCGCAGCTCAGGTAGGTCTTTAGCGCGCCGATGGAATAGATGTGCGCTGCGGCGGTGCCGTCCAGCTTGCCGGCGTGCCGGCTCACCCCTGGCGTGAACACGGCCTGCAGCGCCGCCTTGACCTGGAATACCGCTGAACCGTAGTTCTTGGCCATGCTTAGCTCCCAGCCGGCCGGCGTAACTCTCCCGTCGGCCTACCAGACCGTGGAAACCGTCTTCGACGGTTTCCACGCTCCTTGCCACCGCTCTTTTTGAGCAGCCATCGCCGCTCTATCACCAGCGCGGGAAACCTGATGCGCCCCGCCGCCGTTTGCCGATCTTGTCCGGTTAAAACTCCCGAAGGAGCGCAGCACACTCTCACTGGAGTGGCTAGGTGTGACCCTTTCTTGGACACAGAATTTCCATCGGGCCGTCACTTTCCCAAATGGTTCTGGAACCCGTCGGCCAGTTTTATGGCTCTGGCCTCGACCACCGCTCGGCGTACGGCTCATCCTGAAAAGGACAAGCGGTGGACGGCACGGCGCATCTGTCTGCGTGGGCGTGCGAGCATGAACCCTGGAGAAGTGAGCAGCTCCTCCATTCACGGGCCATCGATCAGAAAGTCGATTAGGCGAGTGACTTACTCAACGGGTTCGGCGAGTAAGCAGCATCCTGGTTCCGTTCAGGTCCAGGAGCAGCGTGATATCCCCGTAGCCAATCAGAAAGTTGGCGAAGATGGGCAGTTTCCGGGGACCAAACAGAATTGAATGGTTTCAGGCTAACAGGCGGGGGCTTGAATGGGCTTGAATGAACTTGAAAAGAGTGCCGGGTGATATAATCGCAGTGCTTTAGTGCCAGGGTATATTCTTCGCATGACCTCTCGGATGACCTCCAACCAATTCATGCAAGCGTTGCCGGCCGCCGTGCGTCAGCACCTGCCGCAGTCGCTCCGAAAGTTCAAAACATCCGGACGGGCGTGGCTTTGCCAACTGTATTACGCTGACCCCAGACTCCACTATGAAGTTTGGAACATGGGCGAGCGCCGTGGAGTATTAGAGCTGGGACTGCACTTCGAGAGTCGCGACAGGGAGGTGAACACCGCCCTTCTTGCCGGATTTTCGCGTTCGATGGTGGAAGTTAAAGCACTGCTCGGCCCCCAGTGGGAGGCCGAGCAGTGGGATAAGGGTTGGTCGAAGGTGTACGAGACGGTGCCCTACGAGCCCTTCAGCACAGAACTGCTTGGGACTCTATCAGGGCGGCTGGCGAAAGCGATGATCGTCCTTACTCCGATTCTCAACGAACTATCGCCGTGAATAGTTACTCGTCTAGCGGCAAACTGACCGAGAATGTAACTATTCTTTGGGAGTAGCTGGCTGAATTAGGCTTCAAGCGGGACCCGGGCCGGGCGACCACTTCGTTATTTGAGTCGCGCCCAGATTGGGAAGCATGACCCAATCCAGACTGATTGTTTGAGTCTTGCCCTCTCTATGAGGTGTGGAACCTGGGCGAGCAGCGCGGCAAGATCGAGCTGGGGCTGCACTTTGAGAGCCAGGCGCGGGAGGTCAACGCGGCACTGCTGGCCGGGTTCTCGCGCCACATGGTGGAGGTGAAAGCCACGCTGGGGCCGCAATGGGAGGCCGAGGCCTGGGATAAGGGGTGGAGCAAGGTGTACGAGGTGCTGCCCTACGAGCCGTTCAGCACTGAAACACTAAACGACACGGCTCAGCGGCTGGCGCGGGCGATTGTGGTGCTGCAGCCGATCTTGGACGAGTTGTAGGCGTACGCTGTTGACGCTAGTAGGTCTTGACGTTGACGCCGCGCACGCCGGGCACGGCCTGGGTGACGGCCATGACGGCTTGGGCCTCGGCGTCGGTGAAGCGGCCGATGAGGGTGATCTGCGCGAAGATGGCGGTGACTTCGTAGCCGGGCGGGATGGCGCGGGTGCGCAGGTCGGTGGCGAGGGCCTCGGCCACGCTGCGGCTGAGATTGCCGTCATCCACCAGTTCGTTGTGGACGCTCTCGACGCCAGGCACATCGGCCACGGCCCGCTCGACTTCGACGGCCACCATCGGCGACTGGACTGCGCCGTGCAGGGTGACGTGCCCGCCGGCCACCTGGACGACCACCTGCGCCCGCGACGAGCGCACGAGGTCGAGTTGGTTGAGGGCGGCGTGGACGGCGGCCAGAAGGTCCAGGTCGCGGTCGGCTAGGATTGTGGTTGTGGGGGTATCCGCTTTCATCACAGCATGTCTCCCGAGGCGGGCCGGCGTGCGCCGGTCACAGATAGAACAGACTATACCCCGCTCGGCCCAATTTGTCATTTCCGAGGCCGTTCGCCCTGCTGACTTCGCTCGGTGGTATTGCGGATAGGACCAACGGTAAGCGTGACTGCCAGCGTCGAGACAGGTTCTCACCGCAGTTAGTGGTTGTGAAAGCCAGTATCTGACCGAAACCAAATTTTTCAACGGTGGCTGGGCAAGCCCAGCCACCGTTGAAAAATTTGGCAGCAGGCCCAAGTAGGCTGCGGACATCACCTTCGAATGCACCTGCCACGCATGTCACACGTTTCGCCCACCGTTCGCCCCGCCACGCTGGCCGATGTGCCGGCGATTGTCGCCGTCCACTGCTCAGACATCGTCACCTGGAAGCGCTGGGACGCCGAGGGCTTGGCGCACCTGGCGAATTATGCCGACTTGCAGCCGTACGAGCGCTGGCTGAACGGCGGCCCGTGGCTGGATGAAACCACCTATGCTCACTTTCTCGCGCGGCTGCTGGCCCCCGACAGCGGCGGGGCGGCCTGGGTGGCCGAGGCCGAAGGCCAGGTGCGCGCCGTGGCGGAGGCCTGGCTGGGCCAGGAGCCGCCGCCTCTGGGCCGCAGCCTGGACCTGGGCGTGCTATATACCCTCCGGGGCCACGCGCGCCAGGGGCTGGGCACGGCGCTGCTGGCGGCGGTGCGGGCGCACGCGCAAGCCGCCGCGTGCGACACGCTGACGGTGACGCACGCCGAAGCGCCGCGCTTCTATGCCAAGCAGGGCTTGGAAGCGGCCGAGACCTGGCGGCGCGTGCGGCTGCCGCCGTTGGCCGGGCACACGCTCTACCAGACGGAGGCGCTGACGCCGGGCCGCTATGACGATCCCGACGGCGTCAGCGGCTGGGCCATGCCGCTGGGCCGCTACCAGTCGGCGCGGCAGGAGTGGGAGCGCGTGCGGCCCGGCGCGCAGCCGGCGTTTGCGGCCTGGCGCGATCTGCGCACCGAGGCCTGGCGGCTGCTGGTGCGGCGCACCCCGGCGGTGCTGGTGCTGGATGAGCAGCCCCGCGAGCGCGGCGTGGCCGATGTGCATGTATGGACGCCGACGGCCACGCTCTCGCGCCAACTGCTGGCCGCGATCCGCGATCGGGCGGCGCGCTCGGGCTTCACCGAGTTGATGTGCTTCGCAGCCGAGCCGACGCTGGCGGCGCTCGGCCCTGGCTGGCGCGATGACGGGTATAAGCAGCAGATGTGGCGACAGGAAGTGCGCTGAGACGCTACGCAAAGAGAAAGAGAAAACGGTAGCTCGGAGAGGAGGTAGAAGTCTGACATTTGGCGGCCATACGGCTTCTTGGGTCGTTTTCCGCCGAAGGATGGCGGTCAAATGCTTTGGCGCATGGCTTTTTCGGTGTCAGGCAGACGGCAGGCAGAAATCACGCAGGCGGCGTGGAAGGGCCTAGAGTCAGAGGTGCGGATTGGGAATTAGGCCTCCGCACTTAGAGGAGCCACCATGGAC
>Ga0163153_10001245_pt1 | contig 40561 bp, 40 predicted proteins | sample OliLakLV19MP6IB1_FD_148629 | JGI IMG/M metagenome (GOLD analysis project Ga0163153, IMG submission 148629) | Freshwater microbial mat bacterial communities from Lake Vanda, McMurdo Dry Valleys, Antarctica - Oligotrophic Lake LV.19.MP6.IB-1 | ecosystem: Environmental > Aquatic > Freshwater >... | reverse complement strand
GCCGAAGTGGGCGCCGAGGTCGGTGTTGCCTTCCTTGCCGCTCGCGGTGAAGGTCGCGAAGGCCGGGAGGAGGCCGGTGCCGTAGTAGAAGCCCTTGGCCGGGCCGGCGGCGAGGGTATCGATCTGACCCGGGGAGCCCGTCGCGTTGTTGCTGCTGCTGACCGACTGGTACTGGGCAAAGATGTTGACATTGCCGGCGAACGAGAAGTTCCACCCGTTCGACATCTGCATCGAGAGACCCTGGGCATTGGCCGCACCGGCCACGCCCACCATGAGGGCCGAGAACAAAAGAGCGCTACGCTTCATCGGTGCTTCTCCTGACTAGAAGAGGACTGAACTCACCCGCCTGTTTCAGAACTGCACCTGCTGTCATCACTGGAGATCCGTACAAAGGAGATTGGTCGGTCGCTCAGGGCCCCCGGCCTGGCGGGTGCTGGAGCTGATGGTTTACCTCCCAGGTGGCATACCAGATGGGGAGGACACGACGGTCCTCGTAGAAGTAATAATCTCCCAGTCGGGCTGCATAAACATTCGGAGCGAACGGGAACGCCAGTCCTTCGCGGACCAGACTGTGCACTCGCTCCACCAGGGCGGCGGAATCCGGTGCGCCAGCAGCGAGAGCCTGTCCCACTGCGGTCCCGGCGAGGAACCCCGCCAGGTAGGCTTGCTTGATCTCCGGACTGTAACCGACCCAGGCATGTCCATCCGCCCGCAGCCACTCCGGCCCTGCTATCTCCAGACGCGCCCCTAAGATACCGACTGTCGCCGCGACCGCAACCCAAGAGGTTCTAATTGCTGTAGTCATAGTCGGGATTCCGTAGTTGGGGACGGGGCAAGAAGGCGGTAGGCGGTGGGGAGCAGGCGGTGGCGGGCGGGGGGAGGAATCGAGATCGCATGCTTGCGCCTGTCACGAACTGGTGCTCCCCGAGGTGGCCACTGTTGGACGCTCCCCCCGCCTACCGCCCAGCGCCCCGCGCCGACTTTGGTGTTTCAATCAGCGCCGGTGCCTGCGCGGTCGGGCTCACGGCGAAGCGGATCCACATCCCCGACAGTCCATGACCGGGTACCCCGCAGAAGATCAGGTAGTCGCCCGCCGGCGCGGCGGTGAACCGCAGGATGTCGGTGCCGAACTGTCCGATGCCTTCGCCCGCCTGCTTGCTGTAGGCACGGGGAATGGCGGCCACGTCGATCGCCATGTTCGGCATGGTGCCGCCGCTGTTGATGATCTGGGCGCTATGCGGGGTCCCGTCATCGTTCACGAAGTTCATGACCACCGTGCTGCCGAGCGGAACGACCAGGGTCAACTCGCCATCGGTGTAGCCGTTGAAGTTGAACGGGCTTTTGGCTCGGCCGGGAATCCCGGCGACGAGCTTGAACTTGGCGGTCCTGGTTGTGGCGTTCCACTCGAGCCAGGTCGGATCAGGGCCCGGTGCCGCGGTGGCCGCCTGGGCGGAGAGCGGGTTCCCGAACAGGGCGCTGAAACCAAGGGGCAGGGCGATGATCCACCGGCGCATGCAGGTTCTCCCGACAAGAAAGTGGCGGGAGCACCCCCGAGGGGATGCTCCCGCCAGTAAAACTAGTGCAACTGCGATCTCAGTGCGCCATCGCTGCCATGTACGGCTTCGGCAGGCCGAAGATGAAGACGCCGGCGCCCAGCGGGAAGTTGAGCTGGAAGTTGCCGCCGCAGGCCACACCGATGAACTGTTCGCCCTTGAAGGAGAAGCTCATCGGGGCGCTGTTGCAGCCGGCGCCGGCGTTGAACTGCCACAGGAGCTTGCCGGTACCCGAGGCGTAGGCGTTGAAATTGCCATTGCCCTCGCCGGTGAAGGTGAGGCCGCCCGCCGTGGCGAGGCCACCACCCATCATGGGCTGGGCCACCTTGTTCTGCCACACCACCTTGCCGGTCGCCAGATTCAGGGCGGTGTAGGTGCCGTACTGCTCTTCACCCGCGATCGCCACGAAGGCGGAGCCGAGCCAGAGACGGCCCTTCTCGTACGGCGCGGTGTGGGTGATGTAGTTCATCGGCTGGTGCAGTCCCGCGACGAAGGCGTAGTTCAACTTCGGATCCACCGCGATCGGCGACCATTCGGCGCCGCCGTTGGCACCGGGGAGCATGCGGGTGCCCTCGGCGGACGGCAGGGCGAAGATGTTCTCCTGCGGGGTGAAGTTCTCGGTGCGGCGGACCAGCTTGCCGGTGGCCGCATCGAGGACGTAGGCCCACGCGGTCTTGCCGGCGTGCACGACGACCTTGCGGCCGCCGATCATGGTGACCACTGGCGGGGAGACCGCGTCGAGGTCCCAGACGTCGTGCGGTACGGTCTGATAGTACCACTTGGTCTTGCCGGTCTTCGCATCGATGCCGACGACGCAATCGGTGTAGAGATTGTCGCCGGGGCGGATGCCGCCATCGAGGTCCGGCGAAGGATTGCCGACCGCGACGTAGATCATGCCGAGATCCTTGTCATAGGCCGGGGTCATCCAGACGCCGCCGCCGCCGCGGGTCCACGCATCGGCGTGCTTGGCGCTGTCCGCCTTCTCGGCGGCGATGTTCCGGTGCAGGTCGGCGCCATCCGGCGTGCTGCCGACCCAGTTGCCCCACCAGCCGTTGGGGGCGACGGCGTCGAAGGTGGGATCGCCCTTGGGGGCGGGAATCGAATACCAGCGCCACATCTGCTCGCCGGTCACCGCATTGTAGGCGGTCACGTGGCCGCGAATGCCGTACTCGCCGCCCGAGACGCCGATCAGCACCATGTCGTCCACGACGAGCGGAGCGGCGGTGATGCTGTAGCCGTAGGCCGGATCAGCGACCTCGATATCCCACGCCACTTCGCCGGTCATCCGGTCGAGGGCGACCAGCCGGGCGTCCATGGTGCCCATGTAGACGTGCGGGCCGTGGACCGCGACGCCGCGGTTGTTCGGGCCGCAACAGGTGATGGTGGTGCCGAGCTTGTGCTCGTAGCGCCAGACCTGCTTGCCGGTGCTCAGGTCGTAACCGATGGCGGTGTTGAACGGGGTGGTGACGTACATCATGTTGTCGATCACGACCGGTGTGGTCTCGAAGCTGCCGAGGCGGCTGATGCCGGTCTGGAACACCATCCGCGGAACCAGGCTGCGGACGTTGGTCGCATTGATCTGGGTCAGCGTGGAGTACCGCTGATTCCACATGTTGCCACCGTACGTGGTCCAATTGGCCTGGGCCGGAAGGCTCGTAGCGCTGGCTCCGATGAGCAGGGCTGCGACGGCCCAGTGCGCGCGAATTCGCATGGGTAACCACTCCTGATGAGAGAAGGAACGGAAGGGACTGCAAAGGTCCGCCCCGGAGGGGCGGTGGAGAGACGGCGCTGTCGCGACCAGGGCACTGGCGACAGTATTGTCATTTCAGAGTGCTACCAATATCCCGGGTTCGACGTTTCCGTCAAGTGGCCGGGATCCTACCGGAAGAGCAGGGCCGCTTTCCTGAACGTGATGGCGATGCCCCAGAGCAGCGGGATCCCCACCAGCACCCAGGCCGCCGCGACCATCGCCCAGCTGGCGCCACTTGGCGGCGGATCATCGGTTGGACGGTTCACGGTGTCGCTCACTTGAGTTTGGCTCCGGTCCGCGCGGCCGCCAGTTCGCTGTCGGTCATGAAGTGCCGCTCCGCCACGGGGCGCACCAGCAGGTTGCAGAGGAATCCCGCCACCAGCAGCCCGGCGAGGATGTACAAGGTGGTGTTGTAGGCCTGGGCGTTGGGCACGCCCTGCCGGATCTGGTATTCCCGAATGTAGTTGACCAGCACCGGCCCCAGCACGCCGGCGGTGGACCAGGCGGTCAGCAGCCGGCCATGGATGGCGCCGACGAACTGGGTACCGAACATGTCGGCGAGATACGCCGGGATGGTGGCGAAGCCGCCACCATACATCGTGAGAATGGTGCAGAAGATCGCCGCAAAGAGCGCAATGCTCCCGCTCCGGCCCGCCGCCGGGGCGGCGGAGTAGAGCAGGGTGCCCAGCAGGAAGAAGATGAAGTAGGTGCGCTTCCGCCCGATCAGATCCGAGAGCGAGGCCCAGCCGAAGCGGCCGATGATGTTGAAGAAGCTGAGCAGGGCGGCGAACGCCGCACCGATGGTGGCGATCTGGGCCTTCTGCTCGGTCGACAATTCCGCCAGGGCGCCGGCGCCGCCGATGAGCCGCCCGCCGAAGACCTCCTGAATCATTGGCGAGGCCATCCCGATCACCCCGATCCCGGCACTCACGTTGAGACAGAGCACGCCCCAGAGCAGCCAGAACTGGGGTGTCCGGGTCGCCTCGTTCACATGGACGTGTCGGGTGGTGACCATCGCGCTCTGACTGGCCCTGGGCGTCCAGCCGGGCGGGCTCCAGTCGGCGCGGGGAATCCGGTAGCCGAACGCGCCACACAGCATGGCGATGAAGTAGAGCGTTCCCATCGCCAGGAAGGTCTCGAACACCCCGGTCGTGGTGGCGGTCGCAAAGTGCTTCATCAGGACATCTGCAAGTGGCGACCCGATCAGCGCCCCTCCGCCGAAGCCCATGATCGCCATGCCGGTTGCCATGCCGCGCCGGTCGGGAAACCACTTGATCAGCGTCGAGACCGGGGAGATATAGCCCAGTCCGAGGCCGCAGCCGCCGATGATACCCGAACCGGCCCACAACAGCAGGATCTGGTGCAGGTGGATCCCCAGCGCGGAGATGAAGAAGCCTCCGGCCCAGCAGAATGCGGCCACCACGCCCGCCCGGCGCGGCCCAACCCGCTCGAGCCAGCCGCCAAAGATGGCCGCCGAACTGCCCAGGAAGACAAAGAAGAGCGTGTACATCCACCCCAGCGTGCTGATCTTCCAGTCGCAGGAGGTGGAGAGGACTTCGCCGACGAACCCGAGGTCCGCCGGGCAGGCGAGCGACCCGTCCAGTCCCTGCGCCTTGCCGAGGAGGCGGCTGAGCGGCAACCAGAAGACGCTGAATCCGTAGGCCATGCCGATCGAGAGATGGATGGCCAGGGCGGCCGGCGGGACCAGCCAGCGATTGAACCCGGGTGGGGCGATGATGCGTTCCTTGTCCAGCAGGCCGGCCATCAACGGTTCTCCTGCCGCGGTGCGCACGGCGGTCTGGTTGCACAGTATGGAAAGCGGGGTCGCGTCAGACGAAGGAGCGCGAGTACATTATCGTCCTGCGGGACAAAACGCCATTCCCCGGTACGGGGCGGAGGGAGCATCGGTCATGTGTCTGATTCGCAGGCTCCAGTGGGTCGGGACGATGAGCAGCCTGCTCGTCGGCCATGTCGCGGCGCAGTCGCCCGGCCTGCCGCCATGGGTCGTCAGCGACTCCGCGCAGAAGACGGTCATGCTCACCCTCGAGGCATTGCCCGGCGGGCCCGGGGGAATCGCGACCCTGGATGGATACCACCATGGTGGCGTGCAGGTCGTCGTGCCGCTCAACTGGACCGTCCGCTGGGACTGGACCAATCACGACTCCACTGCGGTGCACAGCCTCGTGGTGATGGCGGAGCGGGAGAAGCTGCCACTCGAGGGCGGGCGTCCCGCGCTGGACAACGCGATGTCCCGCGCCGTTATCACCGGGCTCAAGGCCGGGCAGCATGACCGCACCACCTTCGTGGCGGATCAGGCGGGGTGGTACTGGATGCTCTGCGGTGTGCCGGGCCATGGGCTGCGAGGCGAGTGGATCGGGCTCAAGGTGGATCGTGAGGCGACGGCGCCGGCGGTGGTGGAGAAGCGGTGAGGCGTGAGCAGGACCTGCCTTCACTCCTCACGCAACAGCCGCTCCACCTCCCGCCGGAACTCCGCAACGAGCGCGTCGTGGGCCGAACCGGTCACCGCGCCATAAAACCCCGCATGGATCCGGCGGACCCGCCCGTCCCGCCCCAGAAAGATGGTGGTGGGAAAGGCGGTGAACCCCGCCAGGCCCGGCAGCAACGCCGCGACCGTCTCGACGTCGCTGGTGCCGCCTAACAGCAACGGGAACATGAGCCCGAACTTGTCGCGATAGCGCCGCACCTGCGGGGCGTCAATCGTGCTGTCGCCGGCGACCTCGAAGGCCAGTCCCACCACCTCCAGCCCGCGCGCGTGATAATCGCGGTACAGCTCGGCCAGCAGCGGCGCAGCGTCGTGGCAGGTGGGACACCAGGTGCCGAAGATGTCGATCAGGACCACCTTGCCGCGGAACCGCGCGTCGCTCGACCGGACCAGACGACCCTCGAGGTCGGGTGCGGCGAAGGAGAAGGGCACCGTCGAATCGGCGCGGGTCACCTCGGTCGGCGGAGTCAGGTGCCGCCGTCCGGTGCTGCGCACCGCCACGAACGGCGTCTGACTCCTCAGGCCGGCGTGGAAGGTGCCCCGCAGCGTGTCGCCCTCGAGGTGTGCGGTGAGCAGGTAGACGAACGATCCGTCGAAGTGGCCCAGCCGGAGGGTGTCGCCCAGCATCTCCCCGCCAAACCGGCCGTAGTCGCCCGAGTTGCTGATGACGGTGCCCTCCACTCCGGTCGGAGTGTTCTCGACCAGGAGCACTCGCGGCGTGGCGTCGAAGCCACTCTGGAACCAGGCATCCCAGCGGCCGACCAGCGCGTTCGGTGCGCCGGCCAGCGCGGGGACGCCGCGCGTCGCCCGGAAGGAAATCGTGCGCGGCCCCCGGCGGCCGACATTGGAGTACCGGCCCAACAGGGAATCGCCCCGCTCAACGACAACGATGGTGGCGGCGTAGTCGGCCAGATCGACGACGAGGCTGTCGCCCTCCCGCCGGATAGTGCTGGCCGCCTGGCACTCCGCGCCGTTGCACAGCCGTCCGGTCCACCGGCCCCGGCCGCCTTCGATCTGCAGCACGAAGGGGAGCGGCCCCCCCGCGAGGTCCAGCACGGCGCGCCAGACACCCGCAGGGTCGGCCGGCGCATGGCCGACGCGATCGAGGCGCATGCCGAGCAGACCCGGGAGGACTCCGGCACAGAGCAGCAGCGAGTTCAGGGTGCGGGGCGTGGGTCGCCTCCGTGGTACTGCTCACCGGCTTGGATGGGCAGGGGCAGAGTGTTGCCCGGCCACGGGGCGGGGCAGGGAAAGGCGGAGGAGTAGGCGCAGAAGGGGTTGCGGGCCCGGTTGAAATCGAGCCGATAGCGACCATTACCCGCGGGCGTGAGCGTCACGAATCGCCCGGCAGGGTAGCTGCCGTCTCCGCTGGTGCCATCGCGAAAATAGATCAGCAGCTCGGTCTCATCTTCTTCCTCGCCCGGCACGCGATAGACCCGTAACCGGGTGTTGCCGCCGGCGAGCATCGGCTGCACGAATCCCGCCTCGCGGGCCTCGATGTCGGTGCCATCGGGGCCGAGGATGCGGAAGGCGTCGCGCCGCTCGGCCGGCTGCAATGCGAGAGTAAGATCGAGCGATGCTGCGGGAGGAAACCAGGCAGGCGGGGTATAGCGCCGCACCGCCCCGAAGGCCGCGATCACGCTGCGTCCGGGGAGGCCGCTCGCGATCAGGGTGAACGCTCCGACCTGGACCGGTCGCCCGCGTGGCAGGACCAGCCGGCCGCTGTCGCGCTGAAACACCACCAGCGCGCCCTCCTCCCGCGCCATCCCGCGTCCGATGCCCGGCAGGGGAATATCGGACGGTTCCCTCCCGATACTGATCCCGTTGCCTACCGGCTGGATGCGGAGGAGCGCGTAGGGAGACAGCGGAGCGTTCGCGAGCCATGCGGCGAATTCCCGCCGCTCGCGCAGCAGGTCGTCGGTCTGCTGGGCCTGAAGCGAGAGCAACGGGCACGCAGCCAGCAGCAGCACGGCGGCGCACCTCGGTTCCCAGCGCGCGACGATCCCCCGGTTCATGCCGCTCCCTCTCTCACGACGCCGACAGGGTGCCGACCAGGAAGGGCGTCGTGGTCGGCTGGGGCGATCCCCCTTCCGGTTCCTCGGTGAGGGCGGCGGCCGTCAGCTCCATCCCCTCCGGGACCTTGATCTGCTGCACCAGGCCATGACCGCTCGGCTCGGTATTGAACGTGACCGAGGGGATCGGCTTGCCGTTCTTCGGGATGAACCAGAGCTGGTAGGCCCGATTCGCGGCGGTGGGCGCAAGCTGAAAGGCGTGGATCAGCACCAGGTTCGACCGGCGATTCCAGAAAAGCTGGACCACCGGCTCGCGGGTGCCGGGGGTGCCCATCCGGGTGAGCTGGATGTTGGGATCGAGGAGTGAATTGAGTTCGGCTTCCCGTTGTGCCAGCCTTGCCTCGCGAGTGGCGAGGGTCGCCTCGAGCGCGGCAATCGACGTGGTCTGCACGGCGAGTTGCCGCCGGAGTGCGCGCTGCTGCAGGCCGAGTCCCGCCACGGCGATGAGACTGGCGGCCAGTCCGATCCACACCAGCGACCCGGTCCGCACTTTTGGGGCAGGGAGACTGCGCGCCTTCTGGCTCGTGGCGCGCTCGATCACGCGCTGCCTGAGATCCGTCGATGGGCCGGCACCGGCGATAGCGGTAGCGCCGAGGGCCATGAGGGCACCGACCTCGCGGTACTCGGCGACTTCCCGCTGGCCGGCTGGAGAGGTCGCGAGCCATGCTTCGAATGCCCTCGTCTCCTCGGGGCCCAGGGCACCAAGTGCGTATGCGGCCGTCAGCTCAAGCATCTCCTGCTCGCGGTCGGCGCTCACGAAGCCCCCTCGAAGTAGAACGGCCGCAGCGCCTCACGCAGCTTTTGCATGCCAAGGCGCATCCGGGTCTTGATGGTGCCGAGCGGTTCCCGGAGTTTCTCCGCGATCTCCGATTGCGACAGTCCATCGTAATAGGCCATCTCGAGTGCCTGGCGCTGCGGGGCGGAGAGGCTGCTCATCGCCGCGGCGACGGCAGCGCGGCGCTCATTCTCTTCCAGCGCGGCTCCCGGTGTGCGGGGCCCCTGGCTCATGGCGGGGGCCTGGCTGGAATCGTCCCGTGCCGCTGTATCGGTAATTCGGCTGCGGCGGGCGCGGGAGCGTACCAGATCCAGCGCCCGGCTCCGCGCCATCATGGTCAGCCACGCCGCCGCGGACCCGCGAGTGGTGTCGAATCGCGGGGCCTCCCGCCAGGCCTGGGCGAAGGCCGCCATCACGACTTCCTCCGCGTCCGCTTTTTCCCCGGTGATCCGAAGGGCGACGGCATAGAGCACCGGCCCGAAGCGATCGTACAACAGGCCCAGCGCGCGCTCGTCACCCCTCGCGACCTGAAGCACCAGGTCGGCGTCGCGTGACGGTGCGTTCGAGGCCAGCGTGTCGGTCATCGGCCGGGGCAGTGTCGGGTTCCACGGAACGGCGTGGGCCGTGGTGGCAGACAGGGACGGCATCATCCTAAGTCCCCCGAGGTAGTCCCGACAAGACCGGCCCGAGAAGTACCGGGGCAAGGCGAGCGGCGCGGTCATGTCGAATGTTCCCGGCTCCAAAGTGCGGCTAGCCCCCAGCGGGCAACCTCCACCCTCCGACGCGTGCCAGGCGGGATCGGATCATGGAAGCGCACGGGCTGGATCGCCAGGGGTGAAGAGCAGGCTGGTCTGCCGCCCGCCATACTCGGCCCGCACCACATTCACCTGGTCATCGAACAGCTCCATGTGCATCGCCTGCCTGACACGGACGCCGGCAAGCCCGCGTGGCAGCGTGACCCGCAACATGACGAGGGTGATGTCGCCGTCAATCCGGGTACCGACCAGCGCCAGCGCCGCGACTCGGCCCGCCGAATCGGTGAGCGTCAGCGCGGTGCGGACATACCGCACGAGGGCGGAGTCATCGGTCAGGCGCTCCCGGGCGGCCACGGCACGATGCAGGTCGTCGGTGAATGCGCGTACGGTGATCTCGACCTCACCACCCCGCTGCCGCAGGTCGGTGTGGGTGGTGTGCAGCGGATGCACGGCCGGTGTGGCGAGCAACCCCGCCGTCGCCAGCAGCAGGCGGAGTCCGTTCACCTGCGTTCCACGGCGAGCGTGGCGAGTGTGGCGCGCGCGGTGTCGGCCGCGAAGGGCGCGAACCGCGGATTGATCGCGAGGGCCTCGGTGAGCCGGCTCCGCGCCAGTGGCATGTCGCCTAGGGCGTAGGCAATCATCCCCGCATGGTAATAGAGGAGCCCGTCGCGGGTGTGCTGTGCCAGCGCCGCTGCGGCATACGGTGCCCCGGCGAGGTCCTGCCCCGAACGGTGGAGGGCCCAGCCGAGGAGATCGGCGCCGTATACATCGGTGCGGGTCGCGTAGTCGCTCCTCGCGCGGTCCAGCATGTCCTCAATCCGGCGGCCGTGATCGAGGAGGAAGAGGGCCCAGCCGCGGTGAAAGCCGCTGGGCTGCTTCGAGACGGCGACTTCCATCGCCCGGGTGTACTCCGCCGCCTGCGCCGTGTCGCCCTGGACGGCATGGCCCTCGGCGAGCAGCGCGAGCGTCATCGGGTCGAACCGGCCGGCGAGTGCCTGCTCCGCCAGGATCATCGCATTGCGCCAGTCGCCCTCGGCGGCGCTGAGCCGGGCAGAAGCGGCAAGCAGCTGCGGATCCTCCGGCAGCAGGGCCAGGCCGCGGGCATAGTTGGTCCGGGCGAGATCGGATCGGCCGTTCTTCGCGGCCAGCTCGCCGATGCGCAGCTCCAGCCAGGCGAATTGCTCGGCGGGCACGCGGAAGCCGGTGGCGAGGGAATCGCGCAGTGCCTCGAGCATCTGGCGTGCCTCCCCGCTCCTGCCGGTGAGTTCGAGCCAGCGGGCGTAACGAGGCGCAATGGCCGGCGCTGAGCGTGTCAGGGCGACGGAGGAGAAGATCTGCGCAGCCTCGTCGTACCGGCCCAGCTCCAGGGCGACTTCGCCGAGCGTCGCGAGCGCGCCGAGATTGCTGGAGTCCCGGTCGAGCAGCTGCTCCGCCGCCACATGCGCCTCCGCGAACCGGTGCTGTGCCATCAGGCTGCTGATGAGCACACTCAGCGCGGAGGCGTTTCGCTGATGGCGGGCCGTGACACTGGCGCGAGCCAGCGATTCGGCGCGGAGGATGTCGCTCTCGCTGCCGCTGGAGCGGGCCCGCTGGAGGTAGAGCGCGCCGAGGACGGCACGATCGCGGGCGCCATAGGGGTCTCGGGCGACGCGAGCTTGGTAGAAGGAGATGTCCTCGTCGCGAATCCGGCGTGACTCCGTCGCGCGGTGGGCCGATGTCTCGACGATGGCCGCGGCGGAGTCCTGCTCGGCTGCGGGACGGCAACCCGCGGCGCCGATCGCCGCCATGACCAGAAGAGAGTGCGTCGTGCGCATGGAGACTCCGCCGGGGAAGGCACTGGCCCGGGAACCGGACAGCTCGATGATCCGAGCCATCCGGGTGCCGGGCAGCGCGTCACTCAGTTTGGTACTGCGAGGTACGGGAACGTCGTGCTGAACGTGGTTGCTTCCGGACCGCCGGCGCAGTTGCCGCACGGCACATTGTCCGTCGTCAGGCTCGGCGTCGTGTGAGTGGGGTCGGCGCCGAACGGGTCGCCGAACACCGCGAGCAGGGCCAGGTCGGTCACGTCATCGGACAGCAGCCGGCCACCGTACCCGCTGGAAAAGGGTGCGAGCGGCAGCCAGGTGAGCCAGCCCGCGCCGGAGGCGGCGGTGGGATCCTTGCTGGTGTCGACGATCAGCATGTCGGGCAGCAGGGCGCCGGCCAGGACACCGACATAGCCGCTGTCGCGACCGGCGAAGGTCGTCGGTGAGCCGAGCACCAAATGGCCGAAGATCTCGGGACCGATGAGCGCGCCATCCTGGTCAGGGCCGATGGAGCCGTGGGTGGCGTGGCTGCGCTTATCGAGCAGGACTTCGCTGATCAGCGGGTTGCCGAGGCGCTGCACCTGGTTGTAGGTCGTGGTCTTGCCGGGACCGGTGCTCGTGTTGTTGTCGCTGCACGCGCCAACCGCGAGTCCGAGTCCGAGAATGAGGGCGCCGCCAAGGCCGCGCCGCATGGTACGGGTCTGCATGATGGGAAATCTCCGTTGCGTCGGTTAGCGGCTGATGGTGCCCCAGATGCCCAGCTTGCCCGGCGCGCCACTCTCCAGCAGGCTGCTCGGAAGCTCGACAACGATGGACAGGACGTTGAATCCGGCGGTGTAGTTGACGGCCTGGCCAACGGAGCGGAACCCGACGCTCGGCAGGGCACAGGGCGCGGCCAGCTCACCAGTCACCGGCTTGCGGTCCGGCAGGATGCAGAAGGCGGCTTCGAGGTCGATGAAGAACGGATCGTCACGCGGGCCGGCGAAGGCCTGGATGTTCGAGCTGGAGCCGAAGTTGGTGTTGAAGTCGCCGCGCAGGGTGTTCGCCTTTGCGTTCACGGTGTTCATCATCGCGCCGACGGTGACGCCGGCGTCAGTCGCCGAGAACGGTCCCCGCACGACAACCTTCTGGCTGGTGCCCTTGCCCTCGAACGTCACCTGCACGACCCGGTCTTCCACCGCGTCGCCATCGTTGTCGATCTTGAACTGGTAGAGAATGTTCGGGTCGAACGCCGCCGCCGCGGTGTTGGCGGGCGACAGGAACGGGCTGCTGTTCATCACCAGGACCATCCGCCCGGGAGCCGAGCCGGGAAAGGCATAGACGTCGCTCATGTCCATGGCGGGATTGAGCTCAACAAGCGGGGTGTCCTGGTGGTCCGAGGCCACTGCGATGCCGACCCCACCGGCGAGCGCGCCGGTGATGAGAGCAAGGCAGCGAGCCGCTGCGTGCGCGAAAGTGCGCGCCAACGGGTCATGGGAGTACTCCTGGTGCAAAGGGTGGCGGGGCGGTACAGGAAGCCCCACTGTTCGAGCGACGCATGTGTCGCCAGCACCCTCGTTACGCCTGTCGGTTGGGAGTGGATCTATCGGGGTGGTTTCAGACGTGAGCCGTCAGCCGTCAGACTTTCGCCATTGGCGAATGGTCGAATGGTGCAGGCTCTGGTCCGCCTGCCGCCCGCAGCGGCACAAAACCGATCGTCCGGCAGCGCCGTAACACCCTGACGGCTACTGTCAACCAACTTCCAACAGTTCGGGGTCGATTCCATGCTGCCACGCCTTCGCCGGCTCGGTACGCTCCTTACACTGCTGATTGGCGCTGCAGCCCCACTCACGGCCCAGGATGCCACCCCCACCCGATCCGCCGACAGCGCCGGGGTGGTGGAACTCCACGAGATCACCATCACCGGCCGCGCCGCCGACCTGATCGGCACCGCCAGCAGCGCCTCCGAAGGGCGCGTCGGCGCGGCGGATCTCCGCCTCCGTCCGATCACCCGGGAGGGGGAACTGCTGGAGACCGTTCCGGGGCTGGTCGTGACCCAGCATTCCGGCGAGGGCAAGGCGAACCAGTATTTCGTTCGGGGCTTTAACCTCGATCACGGGACCGACTTCGCCACCCGGATTGAAGGGATGCCGGTCAACATGGCGTCGCATGCCCATGGGCAGGGATACACCGACCTTAACTTCCTGATTCCGGAGCTGGTCGAATACCTCGACTATCAACTGGGCGTGCATCACAGCGAGGTGGGTGATTTCGGGAGTGCCGGCGCGGCCGAATTCCATCTGGTGCGCCGATTGGCCCGGCCATTCGCCAGCGTGGGCGGCGGCGAGAACGGCCTGGTCCGTCTCGCCGGCGGCGCTTCCGCACCGATCGGTGGCGGGGATCTGCTGCTCGCTGGCGAAGTGAAACGCTACAACGGCCCGTTCACGATTGATGAGAGTATCCGGAAGTTCAACGGGGTCGCCCGCTATTCCCTGGACCGCGGGACGTCACGGTTCTCCATTCTCGGCATGGCCTACCACAACCGGTGGAATGCGGCGGACCAGATCCCGCGACGGGCGGTGACGAATGGACTGATCGGACGGTTTGGGCAGATCGAAGACAGTGATGGTGGGAATTCCCAGCGCTACAGCCTCTCCGGGTCGTGGCGGCACCTCGGCGGCAGTTCGATTCAGGATGTGCAGCTGTACGGGATCTACTCTGACCTGAGTCTCTTCTCCAACTTCACCTACTTCCTCGCTGATACGACACGGGGCGACCAGTTCAATCAGCGGGAACATCGGGTGATTCTCGGCGGCAGTCTGAAGCACACCCAGCCGGTGCAGGCGCTCGGCGTGGGACATGTATTCAAGATCGGGGCGCAGACCCGTGCCGACTTTATCGATGGGCTGGCACTCTATCACACCCAGGCGCGGGTCCGGCTGGGCACGGTGCGCCGGGACGACGTCCGCGAGTGGGGTACCGGGGTGTTCGCCGAGCTGGAGTCGCGCTGGACCCCACGGTTTCGCAGCGTGCTCGGCGCACGGGGCGACGCCTATCGGTTCAACGTGGCGAGCGATCTCGCCGCGAACTCCGGCCACCGGACCGCGGGCATCGTCAGTCCGAAGGCGTCACTGGTCTTCACCGCGTCCGACAAGGCGGAGCTGTACCTCAGCGGTGGGTTCGGCTTTCATAGCAACGACGCACGGGGCACCACGATCACCATCGATCCCGTCTCCGGTCAGCCAGCCCAACGGGTTGACCCGCTGGTCCGCTCGCATGGGGCGGAGGTCGGGCTCCGGGTGTCGCCGGCGCGCGCCTGGCGATCCACGATTTCACTATGGGCCCTCAACCTCGACAGCGAACTGCTCTTCGTCGGCGACGCTGGCGCAACCGAGCCGTCTGATGAAAGCCGGCGCAGGGGCGTGACCTGGGCCAACTTTTATCGGCCGTTTCCCGAACTCGCCTTTGATTTCGATGTTTCGCTCGCCCGGGCCCGACTGGCGGGCGTGCCTGCCGGGCAGGACAAGATCCCCGGGCCCTGGAAAATGTGGTGGCTGCAGGAGTCACCTGGAGCCCCCTCGAGAGTCGACTCTTCGGCTCGATTCGGGTGCGCCACTTCGGCTCGTATCCGCTGATCGAAGACGATAGCAGACGCGCACGTTCCACGACGCTGGTCAGTGCGGAAGGCGGGTTTGTGCTCACGAACGGAGTCCGGTTGCAGGCCACGGTGCTCAACCTGCTTGATTCCAGAGCGGACGACATCAACTATTTCTACGCGTCGCGCCTTCAGGGAGAGCCGGCGGCTGGCGTCGATGACGTCCACTTTCATCCGATCGAGCCCCGGCAAGTGCGGGTGGCCCTGTCCTTGGGCCTCTAACAGCGGGCGATGGGCGGGAGGCGCAAGGCGTACGAAACCCTTCCCCGCCCCAGCAACACGAAGGGCCGGTCAGTGACCGGCCCTTCGCTTGCGCTCGTGCTGTCCCTCACCGCTACCATTCCCAGAAGCGCTCCGGTCTGAGAGCTGCAATCCGCTCGACTTCATTCTCTCCGTTCATCAGCTGGGCGATGATCAGCCCGGTGATCCCCGCGAGCAGCACTCCGTTCCGTCCGTGGCCGGTCGCATACCACAGCCCCTCGAGCCGCGGTTCCGGGCCCACGATGGGGAGGCCATCCGGCGTGACCGGGCGCAGTCCGGCCCAGGTGCGGAGGACCTCGCCCCGGGCCAGCGAGGGCACCAGGGCGCTGACCCCGGTGAAGATCTCCGCCAGTCCCGCGGCGGTGACCTCGGTGGAAAAGCCGGCCGGTTCCATGGTGCTGCCGGTGATGGCTTCGCCATCGCGTGCGACGACATAGGCGTTGCGCCCCATGACGACGGCCCGCGGCAACCCGGCCGGCCATGCCAGCGCCGCCATCTGGCCCCGCACCGGTTCGACCGACAGGGGGCGGGGCAGGCCGGTGAGGCCGCCGGACCAGGCACCCGCGGCGATGACCACGCTGGCGGCGGCATAGGCTTCCCGGCCCTGCACCCCACTAACGCGGTTGCCCCGGCGGGTGATGCTCACGGCACGGTCGGTCACGACGGCCACGCCGAGCTGAAGCGCATCCTTCAGCAGCGCCTCGCGCAGCCGGACCGGATGCAGCGCCGCATCGCGGGTGGCAAAGAGGGCTCCGCTGGTCGGCCCTACCCAGGGGAGGCGTCGCTTGACCTCCGCGGCGTCGAACCAGTCGCAGACATGCCCCTGCTGGCGCTGCCACGCGACTTGCGAACGCAGATGGCCGGCATCGGTGTCGTCGGCAGCCAGCCGGGTGATGCCCTCCTGCCAGAAGCCGATGTCAATGCCGGTCCGCTCGAGCAGCACCGGGGCCAGCTCGGCGTAGCGTTCCCGGCCGGCGATCCCGAGCTCGAAGAGCGGGTCGTCCTGGACCGCGCCAACCTGGGCGGAGAGCATCCCCGCCGCCGCCCGCCAGGCGTCGCCCTCATCGCTCCCCCGCTCCACGAGCAGGACCCGCCGCCCGGCTTCGGCCAGTTCCCGGGCACAGGCGACCCCGACCAGACCGCCGCCCACCACGATAACTTCGAAGGGTTCAGTCATGTCCGCCGTTACGAAACTTTGTGAAACGTGGACCGTACAGGTGGCCACGTCTGACATCTCTGGAGGAAAATAGCATGTTCCGGAACCTCTTCGGGTTCGCCCTGCTCGCGGTGGTGGCTTGGTTCGGCCTCCGACTCCTGTTCGGGGTATTTGACATCGCACTCGGCCTGCTCGGTTCGCTGCTCTGGCTGGCGTTCCTCGGCTTCCTCGTCTACCTGGTGCTCCGCGTGTTCGCCCCGCGCACCGCGGATAAGGTCAAGGAGACCATCTCCGGCAAGACGTCCACCAGCCTGTAGCCACCCCTGTACGCTGTCAGCGCCGGCTCGCGAGATGATCGCGGGTCGGCGCTGGTGCGTTCTGCCTCTCGCTGCCGCGCGGGCTACTGCCGGAGCGAGCTGTGGATGTGGGCGATTCGCCACCCCCGGCCTGTTGCCGTCGCCACCCGGCTGAAGACCACGGTTGCCCGCCCCTCGTGGAATCGATCCTGGTCGGCCGCCAGCCAGCGATAGTCGAAACTGGCCCAGGCGAAGTTGCCGGCCTGATCAACCCTGATGCTGCCGAGCGCCACCTGCCCGCCGGCTTCGATGCCGGCAAATCGTGGCGCGCCACTGCGGCGTCGGCCGGCCGCGATGATTTCGGCATCGGGGACGAAGAGGGAATCGGCCTCCTCCATCCGCGCATCGGCCTCGAGCACGTATGACGCGAGCGCCTCCAGGGCATCGGTGTCGTCGGAGGGGAGCGTCGCCGAAGGCCGCGGTATCGGTGCCGCGCCACATCCCAGCAGGAGCAGCGCGGAGCTAAGGCTGATCCAGCGCATCGGCGACGGCCCAGGCCAGCAGGGGGATCATCAACTCATGGTGACCGGTCATCATGAAGCCGGTGCCGGTCCCGCGGGTCGGTCGCTCCACGACATTGAGTCGGGGCCGATAGTGTCGGATCATGTCGAAGTCCGCCGCGAGAAACCCGGTTGGCCGGCCCGCGCCGAGATTGCGGGCAACGGTGAGCGCCTTGAGAAACACCTCGGGCAACACCACCGCGCTGCCGAGGTTCAGCACGACCCCCCCATCATGCAGGTCCGGCAGGGATCCCGCCAGTCGGCGGAAGTCCCGGTGGGTGGTCGCCCCGATGGCCGCGCCGCTGGCCGCGGGATGCTGGTGGGTGATCTCGGCGCCGATCGCGGCATGGACCGTGATCGGGACCGCGGCTGCCTGACAGGCGAACAGCACCGAAGCCTCCCGGTGATGCAGCTGCGGCCGGGCGGCGAGTGCCCGGGCGATTCCCTCGCCCAGCCCCGCAGCCCTCGCATGCGCCGCCATGGCGGCGGCGTTCATCGCCGCGCCGGTCTCCTCCGCCATCCCGAAGGTGCCATCGGCCAGTCCGCGCTCGACCTCCTCGCTGGTGCCACCGAACGCCGCGAGCTCGAAGTCGTGGATCGCCGCGGCGCCATTCATGGCGATATGGGTCGCGATGCCGCGGCGGACCCAGTCGGCCAGCAGCGGCCCGAGGCCCACCTTGATGACATGGCCACCGACCAGGAGCACGACGCCCTTGCCGGCGCGATGCGCGCGGGCGATGGCGGCGGCGATGGCGCGGAGCTGGTCGGCGGCGAGGGTACGCGGGAGGCTGTCGAGGAAATCGTGAAACCCGCGCTCGGCGCGGGCGGCGGCCGGCAGACCGGCAAGCAGGGAAGGGTCGACTCGGTTGGTCCGCGTGCCGATCCCGACGGTCGTGAGCCGTGCGAGATCAGCTTCGCGGTATTCGCTCACGGCGCGGCCGGCTCCGTTCCGATCTTCTCGAGGACGAGGGTCACGGTCCCGAACGGCAGCTTGGAGCGGATCTGGACCGGCAGGTGGCGCGCGTCGTCGGTGAGCCAGAGCATCGCCTTGGCCCGCGGCGCAAAGACCCCTTCCTCACCGACTTCCGGATTGATGATGATGCACGGCGTGTCCTTGCCACCGGGGATGTCCAGTTTTTCCCGCTTCACCACGCGGATGGTGACGGGATTCCATTCCTTCCGGAAATAGCGCTGGTAGGTGTACGTCTTGCCCATTTCCAGCGGAATCGTGCGGAGGAAATAAAAGAAGGCGGCATCGTCCAGCGGATCGGATACCGACGGCCTGGTGCCCGGCCGGTTTTCCTGGGTGTAGAACAGGGAGTCGGGGTAAATGTCGTAGTACTTCTTCCGTGACTTGCCGTTCTCGACCAGGTCCTGGTGGAAGCGGCGCGAGATCAGATCCGCCGTCCCGGTCCAGGACCGCATCACGTTGCGGCTCTTGTAGAACGGCGCCGAGGCGTCGAGCCCGAACTCGAAGACGAACGACTCCGACTCACGCACGGTGTCGATGGCGGTGACGGAGAGCCAGGCGGTACCGAGCCGGAGGAAGCCGAGCTTGGCGGCGTACTCGAGCCGCTCGCCGACCGCGAAGGGATAGCTGTCCGCGGCAACGGAAAGCGCCGCGGGGACAGGCCCGGGCAGCGGGGCGGACTGCGCCGCCGGGCTGGTCGAGATCAGCGCGGCGCCGAGCGCCGCGAACAGCATCTTCATGAGGTGACTTCCTCCACTTCCTGGTCTTCCGCGGCCCGCGGCGCGGAGGCGGTGCGAGCCTCGGTGTTGCGTGGGGCCCGGATCCGGAGCCGCCCGCCGTCGTGCCAGAGCTGCCGGGCGAGGGGCCAGGGATCCAGTCGCGAGAGCCGGGGCCGGAGATCATGGCGCTCCACCACGGGGACGACGTCGATCCGCCGGGCGTGACAGGCGATCCGGGCGAGGAGTTCCGCGTTTGCGGTCCAGCCGTCCGTGGTGAGGAGCGGCCCGGGCTGCGCCCGGAGCGCATTCTTGACACTCATCAGCCGATAGCCGGTAAATCCCGAGCAGAGATCGCGGACGCCCGGCACCGAAACACCACGGAGCAGAAAGCGCGCGCCGCGTCGTACCCAGCGAATCCCGCGGGAGGGTTCCCCCGCGAGCGTCGCCTCGGTGGTCACGATGTCCGCGCCGCCTTCGAGCCGCTTCACCAGTTCGGGCAGGTATTCCGGTCCATGCGCGAAGTCGGCGTGCATCACGATGACCGCGTCCCGCTTGGGCCGGTCGGTCCGCTCCACCGCGAGCCGGAGCAGCGCCTCGAGCGAGCGGGCGTAGCCATGCCGTTCGCCATGCCTGACAATTGTGAGCGGCAGGACGTTCGCGTACGGCTCCAGCACCTCCGCCGTGGTGTCGGAGGAGGCGTCGTCCGCCACGAGGATCTGGTACTCGCGGGGAAAGGCCTGAAACGTCTTCCGGATCTTCCACAGCAGCAGGCCGACCGTCGCGGCCTCATCGTGGCTCGGAATGCAGAGGTAGAGCATTGTCTCCTAGGGTGCGGCAAGCGCCGAACGATACACTTGGATTACCCGCCCTGTCATCCCGGCCCCGGCATAGGCGCTGACACGCGCGCGGGCCGTCGCGGCACGCCGCGCCGCGGCCTCCGGATCCAGCAGGACGGTGAGCAGCGCGGCCGCCAGCGCCTCGGGATTGTCCGGCTCCACCAGCAGCCCGGCGCCTCCGTCCAGCAGTTCGATCGGCCCTCCGGTTCGGCTCGCGACAACCGGTACGCTCGCGGCCATCGCCTCCAGCACCGCCGTACCGAGAGCCTCGCGCCGGGAGGGATGCGCCAGCACCGCGGCCCGACGCAGCAGCGCGGGGATGTCGTCGACGGCGCCGGCGAGCTCGACCCGATCCGTGATACCGAGGGCAGCGGCCTGCCGCACCAATGCCGACCGGGCGGGACCGGCGCCGGCGATCACCACGCGGGCCGACGGCACGCGCTTGAGAATGATGGGCAGCGCCGCCAGCAGCACATCGTGGCCCTTTTCGGTGGTGAGTGCTCCGATGGCGACGATCGGCCCATCGCCGGCGCGAGCGCCGGCCTCTGCCGCGAGCTGCGCGACGGGGACAGTCGAGGGGATGACGCTGATGTGATCTGCCGGTACACCCCCGGCGCGGAGCGCCTGCTCGACCGCAGTCGAGATCGCGATCACACCGGTGGTCCGGGGCCACGGCCCGTACCAGCCAGGCACATTGGCGCTCCGCCGAGTCGCGATGACCGGGAGCTGATCCCAGCGGCCGGCGAGGTGGGCCAGCAGCAGTGCGTGGCTGTCATGGGCGTGCAGCAGGCGGGGCGGCTCGGTGCGGCGCAGCAGCCGGTGCAGGCCGACCAGCGCCCGTGGGTCGGCGGCGGCGCGCCAGATGGCGGGATGCACCACGAGTCCCGCCTCCGCGGCGGCCCGCGCCAGCGGGCAATCGGCGGCGGTGAACAGCGACTGTTCCAGCCCGGTCTCCGGTGCGAGCGAGAGCATCAGCCGCAGCACCTGGCGCTCGCCGCCGCGCCAGTCGCGGCCGCGGGCGACATGCACCACTCTCACCGGCGGGCCGCGTCGCGCAGCAGGCTGCGGAGTTCCGCCAGGCTGAAGGGTTTCTGCAGGCAGGGCCGACCCTGCGCTTCGAGGAACGCCATCGTGTCGCCGCGCACGGTATCGCCGGTGCTGAACGCCACGCGTCCGGCCGCTTCGGGTGAGCGAAGCGTGAGCTGCTCGTAGAACTCCCGGCCCCCCACCCGCGGCATGCGCAGATCGGAGAGGATCAGGTCGAATGGTTCGGTCAGCGCGCGCTCGAGTCCGGCCTGCCCGTCCATCGCCGTCTCCACGATGTGACCCCAGGCCTCGAGTGTGGCGCGGAGGTAGTGCAGGATGTGGGGTTCATCGTCGATCACCAGCACCCGCAGGCCGCCGGGCGCGGCGGGCTCGGCCGGTTGCGGCGGATGAATCCGTCCCGGCACCCGCGCGGGGAACTCCACCGTGAAGGTCGCCCCGGCTCCCGGCGCCGTGGTGAGGGTGATCCGGCCGCCATGTTCCTTGATGATGCCCTGACTGATCGACAGGCCAAGGCCGGTGCCCTGGGTTTCGTTCTTGGTGGTGAAGAACGGCTCGAACACCCGGGCCGCGACCTCGCTCAGCATCCCCGGTCCGTCATCCGACACATCCACCGCGGCACCCTCGAGCCAATGCCGGGCGCGCACCCGCACGGTGCCGGGGCGGTTCACCGCCATGATTGCATGTGCCGCGTTCTGCAGCAGGTTGACGAAGACCTGCTGCACCTGGTTGGGGCTGAGATCGAGGTCGGGCAGGGTAGGGTCCAGCTCGAGCTGCAGCTCGATCTGCTCGCCGCTCAACTGGTTGCGGAACAGCCCGACCGTCGCCTCGAGAATCGGGATGAGCGATGCGACCTGGCGGGTCTCCTGCCGCCGCGCGAAGCTCAGCAGGTTCTTCACGATCTTCGAGGCTCGCTCGGCCTCCTGCTGAATCACCCGCAGCGGTTCGCGCAGCCGCGGCGGGACTTCGGCGGTCTCGGCGAGGAAATCGGCGAAGCCCACCACCGATGTCAGCGGGTTATTGAGGTCGTGGGCGACACCGGCGATAAGCTGGCCGATGGCGGACAACTTTTCCGACTGGACCAGCCGTTCCTGCAGCCGGCGGCGATCGGTGTGATCCTCGAACACCAGCACCGCCCGTTCCGGCTCGACCACGGCGGCGCGGAACGCGGTCACCGCGAGTGTGCGGCCCCCGAGTGTCAGCTCGACGGCGGTTGGCTCCCTCGCCGCCAGCGACTCCGAGACTGCAGCGTGCCAGTTGGGCGGGAGCAGATCGGGCCACGGACGACCGACCAGAGGCGTGGTGCGCCGGTCGATCAGCGCGGCAAAGGCGCGATTGGCCCGTTCCACCCGGCCCGCCCGGTCGAGCACCACGATGGCGAAATCCACCGCATCCGCCGCCCCCTCCCACGCACGGTGGCTGGCCTCGGCGGCGGCGGCGAGGCGCGACCCTTCCAACGCCACGGTGGTGATCGCGACGAGTCCCTCGAGCAGCAGCAGCTCGTTGGGGAGCAGGGTAGGGGAGCAGTCGACGGCCAGGACACCGAGCAACGCACGCCGACCGGAGAGCGGGAGGGCGCACACCTCTCCCCCCTTCCGCCCCTTCTGGCAGGGCAGCCCGCTGCGGATGACCTCGGCGATCGCGGCGGCCATGGCGGGATCATCCGACCGCCCGCTGGCACTCTCCTCCTCTCCCTGCTCATCGAAGGCGACGGCGCGCACTCCGTCGGGCATGAGGGTTGCCTTTACTTCCTGCACCAGATGGTCGAGAAGAGTAGGAGGGCGGAGGGTGCCGGTGACGGCCCGGGCAAAGGCCACAAGCCGGGGCAGGCCGCTCCCACCGGCGACATCCCGGGCAGGGGTACCAGGCGTCTCAGCGTGAAGGGAGTCGGTCATGATTCTGGCGAATACCCGGTGCCGGCTGCAGCCGGCCGATCTGCAGCTGGTGCTGCTGCTGCTGAGCCGCGGCTCGGCGGGCCGCCGCGCCGCGCTCGAACGCCAGCTGGAGCTGGAGGGGCCTGACCCGCTGCTCGATGTGCCGCTGCTCGCCGAACGGCTGCTGGCGGTGCGGTCGATCCTGGTGCCGGGCGAAGCGCTCTTTTTCTATGTACTGGTCCGCCAGGCGCTCAGGGCGGCGGATGTGGATGATCGGGACCTGGCCGACTACCTCGCGGCGCTGCTGCTGGAATTCGGACAGCGGGACCGGGCGACCCGGGTCGACTGGCACGACGACCATTCGCACCGCTACATGGTCGATATCCTCGCCGACCTCGATGCCACGCAGGGCGAGCGCCGCTTCAAGGTGCTGGTGCACCTCGGCAACTACGCCCTCTGGCTGGCGGGGCTGTTCCCCCACTACATCGAAGCGCGGCGCCTGCGGCACGGCGGCCCCGACCTCAGCTACTACGACGGACTGGGCCGACGCGGCTTCGCGATGGCCTCCGACCATTCGCTGGCCGACCAGTATCACCTCGATGGGATCCTCCAGTCAGTTGCGGAACGGTACCCCGCCATCCGCACGGCGCTCAACGGCATCAGTGAGCGGGTGCTCTTTCCCAACGGCTACTCCCACTAGGGCAGCTCAGCACAAGCTCGGGAGTCTGGCCGGGGCCCATCCGCGGGGACGCGCCCGCCGCTACCCCCGAACCGCCTGGACCAGCGCGGCGAAGAGGCCGTGATCGGGAGCCTCGTGGTCAGCGTGGAATTCCTCCGGATGCCATTGCACGGCCAGCAGCCAGGGCGCACCTGCCGCGCTCTCGAGGCCTTCAATCTCTCCATCGGGGGCCGCCGCCGTGATCATCAGGCCCGAGGCGAGCTGCCGCACCGACTGATGATGAAAGCTGTTGACGTCGCAACGGGTGGCGCCGAGCGCGGCGGCGAGTCGGGAGCCGGGGACGAGATCCACCGGGTGAGTGCGATCGTCCCGGTCGGCCTCCTGCTTGTGGCCCAGCCCGCCGGGGCGCTCGCTCGGGATGTCCTGCCAGAGCGTGCCGCCCAGCGCGACGTTGACCAGCTGGAGTCCGCGACAGATGGCGAGGACCGGCATCTGCCGCCGCCACGCCTCGCGGAAGAGGGCGAGTTCGAAGGCGTCGCGCTTCGGGTCCACGTCGCCCAGGGCGGGGTGCGGCTCGCTGTTGAAGTGCGCCGGATCCACGTCTTCGCCGCCGGAGAGGAGCAGTCCGTCGAGAGAGTCGAGGACGGTGCCAGCATCTTCCGGCCGGATCAGCGGAGGCAGGATGAGCGGCACACCGCCGGCGTGCAGGACAGCATAGACGTAGGCGGCGTTCACCTGGCTCCGGTCGGCGCCCAGCACATGCCGGGTTACGCCGGTCACGCCGATACGCGGTCCGCTCATGCGATGACGCTGTCGGGGAAGAGGGGGCAGCCCGGATCTTCGAACCGGGCGGGATCGAGCTGGATCCCGATGAGGGGCAGCATCAGGGTGTCGAGGGCGACCTTGCCGATGATCGGCGCCCCGCGGAGCGGTTCGGATTCGTACAGCATCACGCCGCGCGCCCGGCCCGAGAGATCGAGGATGAGGACGCCGAATCCCGGCCGGATCGGGGCGGGAGGACTGCCCTCGACGCCGATCACCCAGCCGCTGTCGGCGGTACGACCGACCACCGCCTCGAACGCCGGACCGGCGGCGACCCGCGCCACGAGCCGCTCTGGCAGGCCGGGTGGCGGAACGCTCAGGGTCTGATCCGGAATGCCGAACTCCTGCAGCAGCATCGTCGCGCCGGCGATCGCGGTGATACCGCAGGCTCCGCCGGCGCGCTGCGGGCCACAGCCGATGGCCGCCGCAAGAGCCAGCCCGGGAAGGAGGATTCGCATGGTGCAAAAGTAACGCGCCGTCTTCCTTGACGCCCCCCGGGAGCCGCCCGTACCATTCCTCGTCCCCCCGACCCTGGATGTTCCCCTGTGCTTGATGGGCTCAAGGCCCGGTTCGAGCGATTCCTCGCCGACCATACCTCGCCGGGTGACCCGCGCGCCCGCGCGGCGCAGCTCCACGCCGCCGTGCTCGACGCCAAGGTGGCGGTGGGCGAGATGCGGAGTGCGCTGCAGAGGAGCGAGCTGGCGCTGACCCTGGAGCGGCAGCAGCTGATCGACGCCGAGCGGCGGGGCGAACTCGCGGCGGCGGTGCCGGATCCGGAGACGGTGCAGGTGGCCGAGCAGTTCGCGGGCCGGCATCGGGAGCGGATTGCGCTGCTGGAAAAGAAGGTGGCGGTCCAGCGCGACGAGCTGCAGCTGGCGGAACGCGACGTCGCCCAGTGGACCCTGGAGTTGAAGCAGAACCGGCAAGGGACCGAGGCGGGGCCGACCCCGGCCCAGGCGGCGGCGTGGCGCGATCTCGAGGCCGCCGGCGCGCCCCGGCCGGAGACGGACATCGAAGGAGAGCTGCTCAAGGGCCGCCTCGAGCGGTCCCGCATGGATGCCGCGGTGCAGGCGCAGCTGGATCACCTCAAGAAGAAGCTGGGGAGAGAATGAGGAGTGAGGAGTGAGGAGCCATAGATCGATGAAGTCCGAACCGTTCTCCCGGCGATCACGACTGCGGTCCTGTCGGGCGCCCCTGCGTTTCGGGGCAGTTGCGATGGTCCCATATCTGCTACTCATTGCTCCTCACTCCTCACTGCTCGCCCAGCAGCCGCTCACCCCACCGGCGCACTTCCAGAAGCTGGCCCACACCTACAGCATCGTCGCCTGGGACTCCGCCACCGGCGACCTCGGGGTGGTGGTCGAGTCCAAGTTTCCCAACGTCGGCGGCATCGTCCCCTGGGGGATCGCCGGCGTGGGCGCGGTGGCGACGCAGAGCCTGGGCAACACCGCCTACGGTGAGCGCGGCCTCGAGCTGATCGCCCAGGGGGCGACCGCCGAAGAGGCGCTCCGCATCATCATGCGCTCCGACACGATGCTGCAGGACCGGCAGGTCGGCATGATCGACGCCCGCGGCAACTCGGCGAGCTTCACCGGGACCCGCACCTTTGACTGGGCCGGCGGACGGGTGGGCTGTGGCGCCGTGCTGCCCAAAGGCGTCGATTCGGTGCGGGTGGAAGGCGTACCGTCGCGTCCGGGGTGCCAGGTGCTCGGCGGCAAGGGCGCGGTGATCGCAGGTCGCGGCTACGCTGCCCAGGCCAACATCATGGTGGCGGACCAGACGGTGAAGAACCTGGCCCGGACGTTCGAGCGCTCCACCGGCTCGCTCGCCGATCGGCTGATGGCGGCGCTCAAGGCGGGGCAGGCGGGCGGGGGCGACCGGCGGGGCATGCAGTCGGCGGCGCTGCTCGTGGTGCGGAAGCACGGCGGCTATCTTGGCGCCAACGACCGGTTCATCGATATCCGGGTGTATGACGCGGTCGACCCGATCGCGGAACTCGAGCGCCTGCTCGCGCTGCACAAGCTGCACTTCTTCCCCAGCGAGACCGCGGACCTGATACAGATCACGCCGGAGATCGTCCGGCAGCTCGAGCCGATCCTGCTGAAGGAGCCGGCGGGCCAGCCGGAGAAGTGGCTGAAGGCGCCAACCGGCAGCGCCACAGCGGTCTTTCTCGCCGCGCTGCGCGATTTCATGTACTGGGAGAATTACGACGTCCGCGTCCGCATGGACGGGATGATCGACCGGGTGGTCCTGGCGGACATCCTGCGGAAGCATTGATCCTTACACCTGCCACTGGAGCACGCGCATGAGCACTGCAGCTGGTTCGCCACCGGCGGAAGCCGCGATCCCCGAGTTCAAGCAGGTCCTGGGTCATCCGGGCCCGCTCTGGATGCTGTTCATGTCGGAGTTCTGGGAACGGTTCGCCTTCTACGGCATCCGCTGGGCGCTGGTGCTCTACATCGTGGAACAGTTTCACGGCGGATCGGCGACGGGGCAGGCGGCCGCCAACCTGACCTATGGCTCGTACCTCGCCCTGGTGTACGCGGGGGCGATTCTCGGCGGCTACGTCGCCGACAAGTACCTGGGCCACCAGCGATCCATCCTGGTCGGGGCCGTCTTCATGGCCGCGGGTCTGTTCATGATCGCGGTGCCCAGTCCCACCCTCTTCAAGCTCGGACTCGCCACGATCGTCTGCGGGAACGGGATGTTCAAGCCGATCATCTCGACCCTGGTCGGCCGGCTCTACGCGGTGGCGGATGAACGGCGGGACAGCGGCTTCACCATCTTCTACATGGGCATCAACAGCGGGGCGTTCCTCGCGCCGCTGCTGACCGGGTGGCTCGCCAGCACCATCTTCGGGACCGCCGGCGCGCCGGCCTACAAGTACGTGTTCATCGCCGCCGGGGTGGGGATGCTGGTCAGCCTGGTGTGGTTCTGGTTCGGCCGCGCCCAACTGAAGGGGATCGGCGCCCCGGAACCGGAGGCGATGGGCCGTCATCGCGTGCTGGTCGTGGCGCTCGGGACGCTGTTCATGATTCCCGTCATCTATGCCCTGCTCGCCGTCGGCGGGACGATCCTGCAGTACGTGCTCTCCGCGCTCTTCGTCGTGCTGGTCTTCCTCCTGATGGTGGAAGCCATCCGCGAGGGCAAGGTGGCGCGGGACCGGGTGATCGCGATGATGATCATCTTCGTCTTCAACATCCTGTTCTGGATGTTCTTCGAGCAGGCTGGAAGCTCCTTCACCTTCCTCGCCGATCAGATCGTCAACCGGGATCTCGGTGGCTTCATCTTCCCGACGGCCTGGTTCCAGAGCGTCAATTCGGTGGCGATCATCGCCCTGGCACCGGTCATGGCCTGGATCTGGATCAAGATGGCCTCCGCCTGGAACGCCAATCCATCCATTCCCCGCAAGTTCGGGCTCGGCCTGCTGTTCAACGGCCTCGCCTTCCTGCTGCTCATGTTCGCGCTGTCGAAGCTGGTCGGCGTGGACGGCAAGATCCCGTTCTGGACCCTGGTCGCCGTCTACTTCATCCAGTCGGTCGGCGAGCTGTGCCTATCACCGATCGGCCTCTCAATGGTGACCAAGCTGGCGCCGTCCCGCCTCGGCGGCCTGGCGATGGGCGGCTGGTTCGTGTCGATCGGCATCGGCAACAATCTGTCCGGCATCTTCGCCAGCGCGGTCAGCGGCGAGACCGGCATGACGACGGCGTCGGCGCTGAGCGGCTATACCTTCGGCTTCTGGGCGCTGATCGGGGCGGGAGCGGTGCTCTTCGTCGTGGCGCCGCTGGTCAACAAGCTGATGCACGGGGTGAAGTAGGGCGGTTGGGCGGCGACCGAAGCGCCTTAGGAGCAGCGCAGCTGCGACTCGGCGCGAGGGAGTGGCGGTTGGGCAATTGGGGCTCCTCAGGGACGTCTTCCTTGGGGAGCTCGCTTCACTCCTTCCTCCTCACTCCTCACTTCTCACTCCTCACTCCCTACGAGTGCTCCGTCGACTTGAACACCCGGAACAGATAGAACAGCGAGGGGAACAGCACGAGGCTGCCGAGGGCGAGTGCGCCGAGGGTGAGCTTGAGGGTGATGAGCGGTGCGGCGGACTGGGCGATGGTGAGCGACGGCGGCAGGATCCAGGGGTACTGGCTCAGCGCCCAGCCCCAGAGAATGCAGGTGACCTGTGCCGCCGCGGCCACCCGGGCGAGGCGCCACCAGCGGTGCCATAGCGCCCAGAGCGCGAGGGTCGCCGCGGCGCCGACGAGGAGGTGGAGCGGCAGGGCACCCGGTGCGACGACGAGACCGTTCCAGACCAGCGGCGCTCCCTGCCAGGCCAGCACCAGCGTCGCCATCGCCAGCAGGAAGACGAGGACACCACTCGCCAGCGCCTGACGGCGAAAATCCTCCCGCAGCTCCGGCTCGCCGGTCTCATTGGTAAGGTAGACCGCCGCCAGAAACGCAAATAGCGCAACGGTGAGTCCACCGACGCTCGCCGCAAACGGCGTGAGCCATGGCGTCACGAAATCCGCCATGAATCCCTCGCCGGTGGGGCGCTGGACCCGCCCCGCCGCGATGGTGCCGACCGCGGTTCCCAGCAGCAGCGGTGTCACCAGGCTGGAAATGGCGAAGACCCGGCCCCAGCGCCGCTGGCCCCCGCTGTCCTCCCCGCCATAACTCCGGAAGATGAACGCCGAGCCCCGCAGCACGATGCCGACGAGGATCAGGGTGAGCGGGATGTGCAGCGCGATCACGATCTGGCTGAAGGCGCGCGGGAAGCAGGTGAACAGCAGCACGACGACGAGGATGAGCCAGACGTGGTTGGCCTCCCAGACCGGCCCGATCGCATGGGCGATCACCGCCCGCTGCCGCTCGCGCCGCGGGCCCCGCGCGAAGAGGTCCCACACCCCGCCGCCGAAGTCCGCCCCCGCCAGCAGGACATAGAAGGTGAGCGCGACGAGAATCGCGCCGGCCAGCAGGTCAGCCACCGTCGGGCTCATGGCAACCGCGCCGTCTGCGGGGAATAGATGCGGTGCCACTCCCGCTCCCGCGGACTGCGGATGATCTGCGAGTACAGCAGCCAGGCGACCACGACACCGAGAAAACAGTACAGCGCGGTAAAGCCGGCGAGGGTGTAGACGAGCCCCGGCATCGGAGTCACGGCGTCGCTGGTGCGCATGACGTTGTAGATGATCCACGGCTGGCGGCCGACCTCGGTCACGGTCCAGCCCGCCTCGATGGCGATGAACCCCATCGGCGCGCTGAGCGCGGTGAGCGCCAGGAATCGGCGGTCGGCGGCGAGGTCATGTCCGCGGAACAGCTTGAACAACGCCCACAGCGCGACGAGCGCCATGAGCGATCCGAGCCCCACCATGATCTGAAAAGCGACGTGCACCGTGGGGACGTGGGGCCAGTCGGCTCGCGGAAAGGAGTCGAGCCCGGTCACGACCGCATTCGGGTCATGGCGGATGAGCAGGGAGAGGCCGGCGGGGATTGCGATGCCCCAGCGGGTCTCTCCTGTATCCATGTCGGGCAGGCCACCGATGAGCAGCGGCGCACCGGCCCGGGTCTCGAACAGCGCTTCCATCGCCGCGAGCTTGGCCGGCTGGTGCTCCGCGACATTGCGCGCGCTGATGTCGCCCGACAGCGGCTGGAGCAGCGCGGCGGGTGCACCGACCATGAGGCCGATAGTGAGGGCGCGGCGGTGAAAGGCATTGAGCGGATCGCGCCGGAGCAGGAAGGCGTGAATGCCGGCGACGGCGAACCCGGTGGCGGCGTAGGAGGCCAGCGTCATGTGCAGCACCTGCTGGAACGCGGCGCTGTTGGCCATCGCGGCGAGCGGGTCGATACTGGTGAAGGCCCCATCCACCAGCGTGAAGCCGGTCGGCGTGTTCATCCAGGCGTTGGCGATGACGACAAAGACACCGGACGCGGCACCACTCACCGCGACGATGACGCCGGCGAGCAGGTGCGCCCGCGGCGAGATCCGGTCCCAGCCGTAGAGATAGATGCCGAGGAAGATCGCTTCGGTGAAGAAGGCGAAGCCCTCCAGCGAGAAGGGCATGCCGATGATGGGGCCGGCGGCTTCCATGAAGCCGGGCCAGAGGAGGCCGAGCTCGAAGCTGAGCACCGTGCCGGAGACCGCGCCGACCGCAAAGAGGATGGCGGTGCCCCGGCTCCAGCGCTTGGCCAGTTCGAGGTCGAGCGGATCGCCGGAGCGGCGCCAGCGCGCCTCGGCGATGACCATGAGCAGCGGCATCCCGATGCCGACGACGGCAAAGAGAATGTGGAATCCCAGCGACATGGCCATCTGGGAGCGGGCAGCGAAGAGATCGGTCACGCTGGCAATCTAGCGGGTGCTCAGCCCCAGTCGACACCGAGCGAGTGCCAGAAGCCCCGGAGCGGCTGCTTCGGATGGCGGCAGATGAAGATCGGGACGTCCTGCTCCTCGTCCACGCCGAGGGGATTGCGGCTGCGGGCGGCGAGCGTCACCTCGCCGAACAGCCGGGCAAGATCCTCGGCGTCGTCGCCGATGACAATCACGACGTCGCCGGAACGCTCGCCCGGGCCCCAGTTATAGAAGTCGCCGTGGGTACTGATGGGATAGGGCAGGCCGAGGGCCGGCCCGTAGAGCGCGACCGCGGCGGTCCGGCCGTAGTTGTCGCCCACGATCACCGCGCCGTCGTGCTCGGCGCGCGGAAGGGCATGGAACACCTGCGCCACCACATCGACCTGCTCGCGCCAGCCAGTCATGTCGGCATAGTCCTGCGGCAGCGCGAGCGTGGTGCCGTAGTTGGTCGAGACGACTCGGCCGAGGCCGAGCCGGGCGGCGTAGGTGATCATCTGCGGCGGCGGCAGGAGCGGGATGCCGACGGGCAGCAGCAACAGGCCGCCGGTGGCGAGGAACACGATGGCCCCGATCCACGCCCAGCGGCGGGACGAGAGCCACTGCCCCGCGGCGACGGCGCCGGCGGCGAAGAGCGCGGGGTGCACCGGACCGAAGTAGTAGTCCTTGCCGTGCTGAACGAGCAGCACGCCAAAGGCGACGAGTGCAAAGACGACCAGGCACCGGAAGGGGCGCAGCGCGGCATTGAACCAGAGTGCCAGTGCGCCGATGAGCAGGAGCGGGCCGGCGGCGCCGGCGAGGAAGAGCTGCCCGGTGGTGAAGCTCAGTGGAGTGACATGCCCGAGCTGGGTTTCGCGGAGCACGCGCAGCTGCGCGAAGATCGGCCAGCCCCAGAATTGCTGGCCCAGGAGCGACGGGGCTGCAAGCGTCAGCGCGAGTGCCACGGCAAGCCAGGGCCACCGGGTCCGGAGGTCACGCCGGAGCGGCGAGGCGAGAACCGCCACGACGAACGCCATGCCGAAGACCGCTCCGCTCAGCTTGGTCATCGCCGAGAGGCCCGCCGCGACGCCGAGGACGAGCCACCAGGATTTGGCTCGGCCGGAGAGCAGGGCCACGAGGGCGACGGACGCGAGGCACCACCAGAGCTGCTCGAAGATGACGGGCTGGAACAGCACGCCGGTGCGCATGAAGAGCGGGGCGACGAAGAGGCTCATCGCCGCGAGGATCTGGGCGTGCGCCCCGCCACCCAGCATGCCGGTCATGTTTGCGGTGAGCAGGATGATCCCGACCAGCGCCAGCGCCGGCAGCAGGTGGATGGCGGTGAGCAGATCGAAGGGGAGCAGCCGGGCGAACTGGGCGAGGGCCGCGATCAGCGGCGGGAACTGCATGCGGAAGAAGTCGAGGTGGTCGCCCATGGCGAGGTAGAGCAGTTCGTCGCGATGGAACTCATATCCCGGTCGGGGCAGGAGGTGCAGGCAGAGGCTGACGAGCGCGATGATCCAGACGGCGCGCGGGAGTGGAGCCGGTCGAGCCTGCATGCGAAGTCCGTCAGGTGTTGGGCCCGTCAACGTACGCCGCGTGCGCGCCGGAGTTTCGGCCTGCCGCAATCCTCAGGGCGCGCCGGCGGGGAGGATGATGGCCGCGCAGGCGATCCGCGCCCCGGAATTGCCGGTCGGGTCGGTCACTTCATCGTCCGGCGCGGCATGAATCACGAGCGCGGTGCCCGGAGCACCGATCGAGGTGGCGCCGGGCTGCAGCGTCACTCCAGTAACGATCACGCTGGCTCGGCCGAGCCCATGCTGGTCCACCACCAGGTTAGGCAGATCGCCGAGGTGCGCGCCGAGGGGGTTTCTTGCGCCATGCTGCCTGGAGGCGGGGTTGAGGTGGCCTGTCGCGGTGCTGAACGCCGGCGGCTCACAGCGAGCGACGGCATGGAGGTGCATGCCGTGGTCGCCGGGTGTGAGTCCAGTGATGGCGACCTCGAGGTGCACGCCGGACTGAGTCTCGATTGCGCTCACCTGCCCGATGCGCCGGCCAGTGGAATCAATGATGGCAAAGGCGTCGCGGGGCGCGGCCTGGGTGGCGACGCGACCGACCGGTGCCGGGCTGGCGGTATCAACCGGCTGAGTGTGACAGGCGGCGAGTGGCAGGAGGACGAGGAGGGATGTTGGACGCATTTGGGAAGCTCTGCTCAGGTGTTGTGTCGGCGCAAGTCCTCGCGCGCAGGGCGCGTGTCCCGACCTGACTGCCGAACTTTCGCGGTGCTGCTCCAGGGGAGGCTTGCCGCGTAGGTCGGCGTGGCCGATGGGCGGGTCGTGCTCCCGGACCAGGGGGCGCGTGCGAGCGCGGCCCAGAGTTCAATGATGTTGCGGCGATTCTGGCCGAGGTCGCCCTGGCCGATGCGTGAGGCGCTGCGTACCAATACCGCGCTGCCACTGCCGCGGGGTTCGACCAGGATGTAGAGGTCATCCACGAAGCGAAAGAGCCGAGTGGTCCGCGTCACCCAGAGCACCGCGCCGCTGGTGTCCTGCACCTGCCAGCGCGGAAGGGTGAGGACCGCGCTGATGATGCGGCCGCGCACAACGGCGGGTGCGGCGGGATAGAGATGGGGCTGGAGGGTGGAATCGGCATGACCTTCTGCCGTCAGCGCGATGTTGCCGCGCTGGCCCTGGGTGAGCAGCGCGCGGAATTCGGACTCGGAGGGGGAATGGAGCGGGCCTGACACGGTACAACCTCCAGCGAGCAGGAAGAGGCAGGTCGCGACCCGGTGGCGAGCGACCTGGAGGTAGTACCGGAGTCCGGAGTCGAGGTTCCTCATCTCGCCTCCGCCCTTGCTGTGTGCGGGCCGGGGGGTAGCATTGGGCGGTCAGCGGTGTGGCAGGACATTGGGCCCTCCGTGGGAAAGCCATACACAGGTTCACGTTGCCGAACAATACCGGGTGCGGCACCGCGCGGTGAGATCGGGGCACCCGACTTGCTCTTTCGGGGCTGGTTTCCGCAATCAGGAGGGGCTCGTGAAATTCATGCTGGTGGTGGCGCTGCTGGTGGGTGCGGCGTGGTACGTGGTGAAGACCCAGCTGCCCCAGCCGGGCCAGGGGCCGGAGGCGGCCGCGGGGAAGCGGGCGGCGGGCTCCGTGCTGCAGGCCCTCGACTACTACAAGTCGGCGCGCCAGGTGTATCCGCAGGGGCTGGAAGACATGATCCCGGAATATCTCTCCGGAGAGCCCCGCCTCCCCCACGGGGTGACGATCGAGTACCAGCGGCTGGGGCCGACGTTCAAGCTGACGTTCAATTACAAGAACCCGCTGCCGGTGCACTGCAGCTTCGAGCCGGCGACGCAGTGGGTGTGCGAGTGGTTCTGATCAGTTGAGTGCCTGATGGTCGAACGAAAAGCGCCGCCGGGGATCGATGCGATCGCCGGCGGCGCGGTGTATTCGGTTGACCAGCGTGCCCGGGCCCCTGGCGCTCCTCTGTCGGGAGGTGCCGGGATCAGGGCGCCTTCACGCTGATCAGTTCGATGCGCTCCTTGCCAGGCACGGTCTCCAGCACAAAGCCGATCCTCGGGCAGTAGGTCTTCGTCTCGAGCACGTCCGGCTCCAGTGCGCTACCGTCCTCCGTGGTGATGCAGTCGGTGAAACTGCCGGCCGGGACCGAGACGCTCTGTCCCAGGGTGACCACCGTGGCGAAGTCTTCCGCTTCTCCCTTGAGATACTCCTGCGAGTACTTCCGCCCGACATGGGCGGTCGGGTCGCTCCACATGATGATCCCCGGCAGGGCGCCCTTGACCGCCCACTCCCACGATCCCTTGGTACTGGTGACCCGCCCGTCTTTCATTTCCTTCGAGTCCTCGCCCAGGTACCAGACGTTTCCGTCGGCGTCCTGCGCGTACCAGTCATCCGTCTCTTCGATCAGCTTGCCGTCGAGATACACCCGGTCGTTCACCGTGGTGGCCGTGACACCGTTCACGATCCTGGTCTTGTTCCGTACCGTGACCGTACCGGTCTCGAGCCCATCGGGTGTCCTGCCGGAGAAGCTGTACGTCGTGCCCTTGGGCAGGGGGAAGTAGGGATTGGTGACCTCCTTGGCCCACCGGGTGGGGAGCTTGGGAGTGGAGGCTCCGCCCGCCTGCGCGTTCGCGTTGCTGGCGATCAGGCTGATACTGGCGGCGGCGGCGAAAACCGCGAGACGCCTTGAAAATTGCGCAGTCATACTTCCTCACATGTTCGGGGAGAGTGTCGGAGCGTTGGGCTCGTGAGAGGAACACTCGAATGTCTCCGTTGTGACAACTGAACCTGTTGGAGCCGATCGACCCGGGGCCCTTTCCGCCTACAGGCGAAGTGCGTACGACAGCTTCACCAGCAACTGGTCGGAGTCGAAGTTGAAGCGATTGGTGGTGCTTCGCGCCAGATTGTGGTTGTAGACGACAAACAGGTCGCTCTGGGGAGTAAAGGTCCAGCGCAGCCGGCTGTTCGTGCCGAGAGTTCGACTTTCATTGTCGTACTGCACCAGGCTGGAGACCTGCAGGTCCGGCGACACATTCACCTGCAGCCGTCCGCTGAAGAGGCGCTGGTCGAAGTGCCCGTCAGGCAACTCTCCGCTGTTGTTCTCCAGGCCGAACTCCAGGTTGAACAGGGCTGAGGGCTTCAGTCGCGCGGTCACCGCGAACGAGGTGAGGTGGCCGCCGTAGAAACCGCCGAACCCAAAGGAGGCTTCGCCGCTGATCCGGCGTTTGTCCGCCAGTGCGCCCTGGAATTCGTAGCGGACCCACTGATAGGAGCCGGCCGGCACCGTGACCGTGCTGATGTCGGATGAGAAGGCGTCAAAGTCTTCGGCCGGCCGGTCGCCCTCGGGGTTGACGTTGAATTCGAACCGGTCACCACTCTGCAGCTCCCAATCGAGCGGCTTGAGCTCCACCAGGTAGCTCTGCCACTTCCCGCCGAGATCGGTCACCAGCGACGGGTTGAATTCGAAAATCATCTGACGGATCCCACGGCGGTTCGGCCGAGGCAGAAAGGCCGCCTGGAGCTGGTAGATCTGAACCCCGAAGCGGGGCACGAATCCAAGCGAGGGCTCAAAGTTCGTCCCAATCCGTTTGTAGGCCAGTGAGACATCCCACAAGTCGTTCGGGTAGCTGACGATTCCGCCGAAGGCGGAGGCGCCGCCCAGATCGTCACGATGATTCCGGAGTCCCCAGAGACCGACGAGCAAGTTGTTCTCGCCCCGAAAGGCCGAAGTCTGGTAAGTGAGGTCCACACCGCCCATCCAGCTCCCCGGTGCCGCGAGCGGATCGCCGGCGGTGGCGATCATCCCCACCGAGGATTCGGCCAGCACATTCTGCTTGACGCGCAGGACCCCCATCGTGGCGTCCGTCGCCAGCGTGTCCACGCCGCGGGTGCGCACCACCAGCGCGCCCACGTTGGTATTGCCCACCCGTCCACTGAGCTTGCCGCCGGCGGTGATCGGCACCTGCTGGAGGTCTCCCCCGCCGCCCTGCAATCCGATCCGGCGGCTGAAGAACGGCACAATGTCCGCCTCGTTTCCCACTGCGAAATCGAAGATGTCCGATCCCTGCAGGAAGAAGCTCCGCTTCTCCGGGAAGAGCAGGTCGAACCGTGTCAGGTTGGTCTGCCGGGCATCGACCTCGGTCTCCGCGAAGTCGGTATTTAGCGTCAGGTCGGCCTCAAGGTTCGGCCCGATTCTCTGGCTCGCATCCAGGCTGCCCTTTGCGGTGTAGTCCCGGGTCGCTCCCGGCTCCGCTCGACTGGCGTCGCCCACGATGGTGGGACGGATGCTCAGCCCCGCGCCGTACTCGAACTTCGGCAGGTCCGTCAGCAGGCCGGCGTGGCTGGTCTGGAAGATCTCATAGTCGCGGTTGATTCCCGACCAGCGGCTGGTCTCCTGCAGCCGCTGGACCCGGCGCTGCACGTTGAAGCCCCACCGATCGAGGCCCGGCTTGAAGCTGAGGCTCTTGATCGGAATCCGGATCTCGACACTCCAGCCCTGCTCGTCGCGCGCCGCCTTGGCTTGCCAGACCGCATCCCAATTGGTGTTGACCTCCTCGCCCTGGGTCGTGACGAGACCATCAAAACGGGCCCCGTTCGGATTCACGGCGAAGACGTATCCGGTGCGGCCGTCCCGGAACGGGTCGAACACGAGCAGGATATGGTCTTCCAGCACCAGTGCGGAGTCGTCCCGTGCCTCGGAGAATGACACGATGCCATGAGGGTTGGTATCGTGGCAGATCACGCCGATGAGCAGCTCGGTCGGGCTGGCCAGCACCTTGACGATGGTCTGGCCCGCCGGCTCGCCCCCTTCCTCCGGCTCGATGGTAACCAGGTTGACGATCGAGTCGGCCGTGCTCCAGGCCGGCTCGTCCAGCCGGCCATCCAGCCGGACCTCTCCGGTCAGCTCCCCGGCGCGAAGGGTCGGCGTTACATCGTCGGGTGCGAGGTAGACGATCTCACCAGTGCGCGCGTCGACGTTCACCTCTGCGGCATCCGACTTCCCCCGCACCTTGATATCAAAGGTCCAGAGGACCCGTCCCCGTGCTCGTACCAGCTCCAGTGCCTCTACCGCGCCGCCCGGGATCTGGGCGAGCGCTATCGCGCGGGCCGAGTCCTCGCCGATTCGGGCCAGGCTTGCGAGGCTCGGGGGCACGTCCCGCTCATAGGAAGGGCGTTCGCCCGGTTGCTGGGCCGATACCGGGCCAGCACTCGCCACAAGGAGCAGGCAGGCCAGTCTCGCGATGGTGCTGACCCGCATCGGGGCCTCCTCGGCAACTGGCCAGGGCAGATCGAGCACGGGGCGGGTTCGGGCCCGCGGCGATCTCTGCCATGGTACAGGTGTGTGGCTGCAGGCCGCGGTGGATGGAGACCCGGCGGCTCTGGGGGTGCGACCGTGAGGAACAGGTCATCCGGCCGATTGTGACAAGGATGGGGTGCGGGCTGGAGACGCGCGGAGAGCGCGGGGAGGAAACGCCAGATTGGAGCGGTGGGGAGACTCCAGTACAAGAACCCGCTGCCGGTGCACTGCAGCTTCGAGCCGGCGACGCAGTGGGTGTGCGAGTGGTTCTGAGTTTCTCTCGATAAGGGGCGGCAACGGCAGACAAACAGAGCAGCCCCGCGACCTGGTGCCCGCGGGGCTGCTCTGCTGTGCCGGTCTGGTGCGTCAGGCGGCCGGTGCGATCGGCGGCTTCGTTGCCGGTTTCCGGGCGGACGCTGGCCTGGGCCAGGCGACGTTGCGGGCGCTGTCCCACGCGGCGCGCAGTTCCGGTTCGGCGCGATAGCGGTACTGATCCATCGCATCGAAGTCCTCGATCAGCTGCATGAGCTCGTCGGTGACTGCCGTCAGATCGGCGCGGGCACCGACATGCGCGCTCCGGCCGGTCGCCGCCGCCTGGACCGCCAGGTCGTACTGATCGAGCGCGGTGGTGAGGCTGGCGAGAAAATCCTCTGACATGCCGTAGCGCTGGAACAGCTCGCGGTGCGCCGCCGCCTCGGCCGCCATGTCGCGCGCGGCGGTGAGAAACGCCGTGTGATTGGCTGCTGCACCGACTCCTTGACCACGCCGCGGCCATTGCGCTGCTTCAGGGACAGCGCTTCGCCACGGAGGAGCAGATCCTCGAGGCGAGCCGCGCCGCTGGTGTACCGCTCGGTCGGCTCCGGGCGGGCGCGCACAAACGTTTGCACCCGTCCCCCGGTCTCGAGTTTGACCCGCCCTTCGAACCGCATACACACCTCCCGGTGAATTGATGCTGCCGTGGGTATCGCGGTTGGGGCGCGATCCCACATCATCCCGATGGCCAGCGCCACGCCAGAGGACCGAGTTCACGCTGCTGGCGCATGCCGGCGCGACTCTCGCAGCCAGGCGGATGGGCTGCTAATGAGTACAAGCCGCCTGGCTCTCTCGGGCACCCGACCCCGCGGGGAGATGCCGCACGACATCAGGGCACCCGGTCCGCGGACGCCGCCGGTCTCTCCTGTGACCGGTCTGCAAACGGGACCATCGTCAAGCGCCACAGGCTTCTACCTAGCGGCGTCCACGTTCCGAGGTAGGTTCACTTGGGAGCGCCCGCCACTGCCCCGCAGCTTCATTCGGATCGGCTGACCGTTCCGTGGCGCCACCTAGGGCCAGGGGACAATAGACTTGGAACCGCGCGAGATCCGGCAGCCGCCGGAAGCGATGAGATCGGCGGAACGCCCGCGGGTCGAGTGCGAGGGCCCGTGCGGGGGCCGGGATCGGATTGCGGCGGCAACGCTGCGGCGGTGACTGCGTGCAGGCGAATGGTAAGTTAGGCGCCACCGGCCATGGAAAGGCGCGTTGTCCACCGCCCATACTGCGTTGGGGGTCCACAATGATCAGGCCGGCCTATCTTGTTGCCTGGCTCGCTACTGCGGGCACTATTGTTCTCGCGACATGGCCCGCCATGGCGTCTCAAGGAAGCGTCTACGATCCCAGTATTGCACTGACTGCGCTGACAGTTGTCGGCCTAGTCTGGTACACCTATTTTACACGCGAGTCACTCGAGCACTCCCGCAACCAGTTCATGACGCAGCGACGGATGGCAAACGAGGAAGCTATCCGGTATCGTGAGAGTCTCGCCACAGCAGTTCTGGCCGAATTGCTCCCCCTGCTACCGCGCACTCGGTCGTTTGTCGAAGGCGCACGAGTACGCGACACTCCTGCCGCTTTTCTTGAACATCCCATGCTGAAGCGAGCGGTCGAACGCCCTGAGTTATTTGCGAAGACAACCATCCGCGACATCACTGCTGGCGCTGCGCATCTACGCGATATACAGACCCACCTCAGCCAATTGCCATTGTTGCTGGAGTCGGTTTGCGACGCACAGTCGCCGAAGCTTCAGCAAAAGGCCCAAGAACGGGTGGACACAATTACGCTTACAGTACGGACTCGCGCCTCGTGGGCCTATAACACACTTGCGGGTGCAGTCGCGACCTTGGCCAGCGAGGGCGGATTGTTGCCGCCCAATGCAGATGCCTCGGAACGTGCATCGGGCCAGGCGCAGCCACTAGTTGTCGACCCCTTTGCTGGAGTTACAACGCTTGCGGTGGTTACGGATGGCCCGCCTTAGAGCTGCGGCGCCTAACAGGCGCATGAAGCTGAGCAAGCGCTACCCGGCCCCTGGTTCACCTCTGGACAAGCGCGTCCGCTCTTGGCAGCTTATGCGCGGTCCTCAGGCACACCTGCCGTCCCGCAGCAAGCGATTACAAGGAACGCCTTGCCGAAGCCGAAAAAGAACTCCTCCGCCACGACCAACGACGGCGCCACCGTCGGCTACGAAGCCCAGCTCTGGCAGATGGCCGACGCGCTGCGCGGCAGCATGGACGCCGCCGAGTACAAGCACGTCGTCTTGGGCCTCATTTTCCTCAAGTACATCTCCGACGCCTTCGAGGAGCAGCACGCCCGGCTCCAGGCCGAGAAGTCGAAGGGCGCCGACCCCGAAGACCCCGACGAGTACCGCGCCCAGAGCATCTTCTGGGTGCCGCCCGAGGCGCGCTGGCCGCACCTGAAGGCACAGGCCAAGCAGCCCACCATCGGCCGACTCGTCGACGACGCCATGGCCGGCATCGAGCGCGACAACCCGGCGCTGAAGGGCGTGCTGCCCAAGGACTACGCCCGCCCCGCGCTCGACAAGGAGCGGCTCGGCCAGCTCATCGACCTGATGAGCAACATCAGGGTCGGCGACGAGGCGAGCCGCGCCAAGGACGTGCTCGGCCGGGTCTACGAGTACTTCCTCTCGCAGTTCGCCAGCGCCGAGGGCAAGAAGGGCGGCGAGTTCTACACGCCGCGCTGCGTGGTCAAGCTGCTGGTCGAGATGCTAGAGCCCTATCGCGGCCGGGTGTACGACCCCTGCTGCGGCTCGTCGGGCATGTTCGTGCAGTCGGTGGAGTTCATCCGCGCGCACGCGTCCGGCAATGGCAACGGGAAGAGCGGCAACGGCGGCAAGGCCCAGAAGGGTGCGAAGCCCGACATCTCGATCTACGGCCAGGAGTTCAACTACACCACCTGGCGGCTGGCCAAGATGAACCTCGCCATCCGCGGCATCGACGGCCAGATCGGCCACGGAGATACTTTCCACAACGATCGCCACCCCGATCTCAAGGCCGACTTCATCCTCGCCAATCCGCCGTTCAACATCTCCGACT
>Ga0163153_10001242_pt1 | contig 40591 bp, 56 predicted proteins | sample OliLakLV19MP6IB1_FD_148629 | JGI IMG/M metagenome (GOLD analysis project Ga0163153, IMG submission 148629) | Freshwater microbial mat bacterial communities from Lake Vanda, McMurdo Dry Valleys, Antarctica - Oligotrophic Lake LV.19.MP6.IB-1 | ecosystem: Environmental > Aquatic > Freshwater >... | reverse complement strand
GGTCCGCCCCGCGCAGGTTCGCCCCGCCCAGGTCCGCCCCGCGCAGGTCCGCCTCGCTTAGGTTCGCCCCGCCCAGGTCCGCCCCGCGCAGGTCCGCCTCGCGCAGGTCCGCCCCGCGCAGGTCCGCCCCGCGCAGGTCCGCCTCGCGCAGGCTCGCCAAATCGTTCTCCAACATCACCGCACCAGTCCATCGATGAAAGATCTTCATCTCACTCTCCTTGTTCTCATGCCGCCAGCAGTGCGGTCGTCGGTCCTCAGCGCCCGCCGTAGTAGTGCGCGTCGTCGCGCGCCCGCTGGCGCGACTCGTGACGGCCCGCACGGGCGACATCCCCGAGACGAACCTGGAGCGCCACGTAGACGGCCCCAGGACACGCGGCACCACATCGCCAGCCCGTCGAGCGCCAGGACGAGCCCGTGCCCGCCCACGACGACGACCAGACACGCCAGCCCGATCAGTGGCCAGCCCTGCGCCGTCTCCGCGAGCCAGCCTGGCATCAGCGCGCCGCCTTGGTGTAGCGCGGCGCGGCCTTTGCCAGCCCGAGCGCCCGAAGGAGCTTCGGGCCAGGCGTCCGCGTGCCCTTGCAGACTTCGATCACGTAGCCCACGCTGACGCCGAGGGTGCGCGCGAGCGCGGAGTGGCTGCCGGCGTTGCCGACTTCAGCCTTGAGGTGCGAGCGAATTTGTGCAGTGGTCATGCGCGCGAGTGTATCGCAGTTGCGCGCAAGCTGTCAACTGTGCTAGGCTGCGCGCGTGACTACTCCGTCAGCTAAAGCAGTGGCCGGACGGCACCACGCTCGACGAAATAGCGGAGCAATGTCTGGGGAAGGCGTGCAAGGCGCGAGTGGAGTGACTGGGACGGTCATTCGCCTGTGGCAGGGCCGCCGCTACTGCGCGACCTGCCAGATCACGGCGGCCGTCGTCTTCGAGCTGGGCGCGGTCATTCGCTGCCCTCGGTGCGGCGCGAGGACGCGCGGCGTGACGTCGGATCTCGACATAGGCGGTAGATACGCACACCACAGAGACCCGGCCGAGCCCTTCCAGCACCGGCAGCATTGCCGGGCCACGCCAGGGAGCGTGAGGCTCGGCCGGGTCACGACAGACTAGATCAACCGGCGCGGGTTGCGCTCGGCCTTCTGGAGAAAGACATTCCCCGTGCCTAGCGGCCGATCGCCTGCGCGGCCGCCACGTTCATCACGAGCCCACGGCGACGCTCAGTGCTTTCTCGGCTTCGTTCAACCGTTGCACCACGCGATCGGAGAGCACGTGCGCGGGCAGCGTCGTTGGTCTGACAGCGACTGCGGTATGCATGGGGGCGTGGTCCCGTCGTGGGAGCTCACCGGCTGGCACTCGGCGGCCGAGGTGCGAATGGCGACACCACCCTCGGCACGCGCGCTTCGACCTCGGCCACCGTCATCGACGCTGCCGGCGCCTGAAGCGCGGCCGTCACGACAGCGATCTCCCGCCGTTTGCTCGCGAGGATGCTCCACAGCACCGTCCCGAGCGCGACGACGGCCGGCACGACGGCCGCGATGAAGTCCGCCTGGGAGTCCGTGTCGAGATAGCCGTAGGCCATCAGGGCGGACGCGCCCATGGCGACGACGTGCCGAGCCACAGACGCCAGAATTTTCCGACGGATCACGCCCTCGAAGATCATCGTGTTTCTCCTTCAGTCACGGATATTACTGGTCACGCCGGCCAGCCAGCCGAGCATGAATGCGATCACGCAACAGACGAGGACGAGGCCCACGACTTCCCATCCACTCATCGTCTCCCTCCGTCATTCCTCCGGCAGATTCGCTCCAGCCACCAAGGCCCCGATCACGGGCAGTCCGTATTTCACGGTGAACAACAACATGTCCGCCCACCACGGCTTTCCGCCGACGCTCGGCTCAGGCACCGGCCCTGGACCCGGCCAGGGCGCGCTCGGCGGCGGGAGGACGATCCCGTCGATGGCCAGCCGTATGGCCGCATGCTCGGCCGCTGTCTGGGCCTGGAGCTCGCCCAGGAGGCTCGTGAGCGTGTCAATAGCCGAGAGCACGGGCCGGAGGTCAGTCGGCGCTGGGAGGGGCATGGGTGGCGACGGCGAAGGCATCGGCGGAGACGGCGGCGCCACGGCCCAGACGTAATCGGCTGGCGTGAAGCGGTCGCCCGCGTTCCAGGTCGGAACGCCTTGGCCCTCCTGGTCGATCAGGACGTCGTAGCCTTGCCCGGTGACCGCATGGATGATGTAGTCGCAGGACACGAGCGTGCCGAGCGCCGGGCAGTTGTTCCCGCCGAGCTTGCGAAGCAGCGCCCACTCGAACGGCGCGGTCTGCACGGTGCGGGTCAGTAACTCGCCGAGCTGCGCCTTGCTCATCGGCGTCGGGAACTGGGCGCGAAGCTCCGTGAGCGCCGGCAGGAGCGACTGCGCTGAGACCGTCGCCGCCAAGATCAGGCCGTAGAGCACCCAGACGAACACGAGCAGCACGAGCACGCGGCGAGGCATCGGCATTCTCCTTAGAGCTTTAGGAACTTATGGCCCCCGATGGTGATCGGCCGCTTGCCCTTCGCCCAGGCCGGCACGCGCCCGGCTGGGACCATGGCGTCAGGCGACCAATAGTGGTTGGCCCCCTTCGTGCGATCCAGGAGCTGGCCGGAGCGAATGCCGTCCGCGATGAACAGGCATTCGGCGAGGGCCGGGTCGGTCGCCACGCCCGTGACCACGGCCTCGGCGAGCGCCATCAGCCGTGCGTGGTTCGCGTCCGGCCCTGGATTCCAGCAACTGAATTGCTTTGGCTGGAGGCAGACCTCCTTGTAGGTACTCGGCCAGCGCGGATCCTCGGCGCGGTGCCGAATCACGCGCCCGACCGCGGCGAGCCCGTCGAGGCCTTGCCCGCGCGCTTCGGCCCAGAGCGTGAGCCCGAGCGTGGACCGCTGGTCGAGCGCCGCGAGGATCTTGGCGTCCGTCATGGCTTCATCATCTGCTTGATAAATTCCCAGCCCGCCGTCAGGCCGAAGGCGCCGAGAATTCCAGCCCAGCCGCCACGCTTGAGAATCTGTTTATCGAGTAGCTTTCCTTCGAGTTCTCTTTGCGTCTCGATCACCAGCACCCGCGCGTCCACGATGTCATGGTCTTTCGCGTGGCTCGCCATTGCTACTTCGATGGCCGTCGCGCGCCGGTCCACTCGTGCCTCGAGGCTCGCGAAGCGAACCGACATCTCCGCGCGGAGTGATTGGTTATGCTCACGCATCCTGCGCTCGAACTCGTCGAGCCGGCTCATGAGGTAATCCCACGGCTTCTGATCGTCGGCCATTAGAGCTCCGGCCACGCGACGGCGTGGAGTTCCTGCGTCCCGTAATTATACGGCGTCCAGGCATGCGGCGGTGTGCCGAACGCACTCCAGATCGCCCCCCGCTGCCAGCCGTGCCCAGATCGATAAAAGCCGCTTCCTTGCGTGCCGATCATCGGCGCGCGGTCGAGCCACACCCACGGCGCGCCCCAGCCCGCCGCCCCGACACGCTGTTCCTGGAAATCTTTCGTGAAGACCCCTTGATAGGGATAGGCGCTTCCAGGCGCGTAGATCAGATCGAGGCCAGGCGCGCACCCGGCGCAGACGGACCAGTCAGCCTCATCAAACATGTGCCACCCGTCCCACGAGAGCGCCCGTCGAGTGCCGTCGCCGCTCGGGACCGATACGACGTAGACGAGCAGGAAGAGGTTGCCCTGCTGCACGACCGAGGGCTGTCCGCACCCGTAGCCCACAGAGCCGCAGTCGATGATCGGGTTGCCGTGGAACCGCTGCCACGCGTACCCGTCCATTGACAGCGCCACGCCGATCTTGCCGCCGTTCACGTCGCCGACCCCGCCCATGAAGTACAGCACGTAGCGCCAGCCAGCCTGGCCCCATGTGCCGCTGGGGCGATGCAGCACGGAGGGGTCGCAGACGTGCTGTCCGTCCCATTGGCCAGGCGCCGCCCGAAACACGAGCCGTGGCGTGGTCCAGCGCACGCGGTCGGAGGACTCGGCGGTGTAGATCCCATCGCCGGGGATCGCGGCGTCGTAGCCGCACCAGTAGGCGCGCCATTTCGACACGTCCGTATCCCAGAAGATCGACGGCACGTAGTCGTAGCTGTCGGGATGCGCCAGTGCCAGCGCCCGCATCATCGGGGCCGCGGTCGCCGTGGACTGAGCGCGGAGGTCGAGCGTCTGCGCCCACGGCGCGAGGACGAGTAGGACAATAAGGGACCGCCGGAGCGCGAATCGAGTCAGCATGGAGCGAGTGTATCGCTCTTTCGCGAAACATGTCAAGTGCCCCCCTCCGGCGTCAAGGACCGCGCCGCGTCGTTGAACCGATAGGGCGTCTTCGCGTCGAGGTGATACTTCTTCGCGAGCTTATCGAACAGCGCGACTTGCGATTGTTCCGCGCTGGCGATCTCCTTCTGCACGATCTCCGTCGCCAGGCGTGCGGCTTTCTCGCGCGCTTCGAGCCGGAGCACTTCGACGTGCCGCAGTTTTGCCATTAACTCGAAGTAGTCCTCAGCCGAGAGGACAATCGCCTTCTTCGCTCGGGACGCTTTCCCCATGGGATGGCACTCCTTAAAGCTGACGACACACGCCGGCCGTCCGTTGCACGACGGCGTGCAGATAGCCCAGGCGCTCGGTCCCGCCGAGAATGTTGACTTCGGGATTACGGGTGAGTTCAAGGGGCATCGCGCCCCACGCCCGGACCTGCGCGCCCACCACGCCGCCACAGAATCCCACCCCGAGCACCGCGCCGAGCAGCAGCCACGTCCGCATCGTCCCCACTCCTTACGCCGCCAGGAGGTGCCGTTCGAGGCGCGCGAGCCGTTCCTCGACGTCGCCGTAGACGTGATCCCCCAACTGCCGGATGGCCCCAGTATGCAGCATCGCGAGCTTGCTCATATTGACGAAGTGATGCCCGTCGCGGTGAAAGGTGACAAGTTTCGCCGCCGCGAGCGTGGCGCGTGAGCCGAAGGTATCCAGCTCACGCCCGAACCGCGCCCGAATGAGATCCTTGTAGGGGTCATCCGCGCGGGCGACGTGATAGGCCAGGGCGTTCAACGCGAGCACGTCGTCGCGGTCATCGTAGTTGGTCCAGGCGGTCCCGACGTCTTGATGGGAATCGCCATCCGCGTCGAGGATGAACCGCGTCGCGTTGTTGTCGCGAAAACAAATAATATTCTCGTTGGCCCCCATCGCGCCGGCCGTGTTGACGTTGAGCTTATTGCCCGTCACCACAATCGCCGCCTTCGCGGCGCCGCCCTTCGTGGTGTCCCCGGTCGTGTACTGCGCGTTGAGTTGGAGCGCCTGCACATCCGAGGTGTAGCCGGCGACAGAGAGGCCGCCAGAAGCGGGAGCGGACTTGCGAAGGTGCCCGTAAGAATCGGTCTCCGTGTCGACAGTGAAGGCATGCGCCACGTCGCTCGACTTCACCGTCAGAATCTCGTTATTGTAGCCGGCCTGATTGATCGTGATGCCTTGCGTCAGGAACCCGTTGGAGGTGTCGTTGACAAAGAAATGGCCTTCCAAGGCGAACCGGAAACGTTCCGTGAGCGACGTGGTGGCCGCCGCCGGCCGCAGATGCAAGGTGATGTCTCCGAGCGTCCCCCCCGTTGAATCTCGCCCGTACCCTTTCAGCGCCGCGAAAGAGGGGCTCGCGGTGCCGTAGCCAAACCCGAATTCGATCATGCCGCCGTCGCCAACGTTCCCCGCCACAGACGCCAGGAGGATGCCGCCTAACTTATCGCCAGCGTCGTCGACTATCCCGAGCGTGGTGCCTTGCCCCACGATATTCACTCTGCGCGGCGTGCCTGACCCGGTGTGCCCGATCATCACATTGCCAGCGCTCGTGAGACGCATCCGTTCAGCCGATCCGCCTGAGTAGAAACGGATCACTCCGTCAGCGTGAGCCGCCGCCACAGACCAGCCGCCGGCGAGATTACATGTGAGCGCGCCAGCGTTCTGTAGAAACGCGCCAGACGTGGTAAATGTTGTGCTCGTCGCGAGTAGCCTCACGGCATCCAAGGTGAAGTCGTTTCCGGCTTCTAGGCCAGCGTAGTTACCAGTACCAGCCGTCAGATTGCGGATCCGCAGTCTATTCCCGCCTGCGCCGGACGCATTGAACGCATGCACGCCGAAGCCGTCCGCCGCGAACAGCCCGCCGAGCGTGAACGTCGCGTAGGCCCCAGCGCCCGCAAACATCTCATCGATGCGCGCGTAGATGTGATTCTGTAAAACGTTGTTGTTGATCACCGTCCCGTCGAGGTTCGGGTTGAGCGCGGTGCCAGTGTCATTTGTCCAGGCGTCGCGGGTGATGGTTGCTGCCGCCATGGTATCCTTTACGCTTGCCCTATGAGGGCGACGAGGCTGGGGTCGAACAGGCTCGCCGTCACCGACTGGAAGATCTCGATACTCGTGCCAGAGAAGTTCCCGCGCAGCGCCGTCGTCACGCTCTGAACGATGAACGTGCCGTTCACCACAATCGGCGCGGTGATCGCCACTGGGAGGACCTGTCCAGGGCGGAGATGCCGCTGCACCGCCACATACGTAAACGCCAGCGACGGCAGCGCATCGCCGAACCGGCTCAGGTCCGCCGTCGCGCGGCGCGTGGCCTCGGCTGAGGAGAGGCGGCGATCCGCCTGATAGTGCGTCGCTTGGCCAGAGAGTCCGCCGCCGAGCACCGTCGCGAGCGCGGTCTGTTTCGCGCCATCGGTGGCCACCACGACCACGTCCACCGCATCCCCTGAGCGCAGGTCCCGCGCGAAGCCGCTGCACCCGGTCAGCTGGCCAGGGCCGGCGCTCGTCGAGCGGCCCGTGTAGGTGATCAAACTAAAGCCAGAGAGGACGATCCCGGAGTCGGGGAATGGCGCAGTGTTCTCGACGTCGATAGTGGTGCCGCCGGCCGACACAATCGCGGTCGTCGTCGACCCGCCCCCGTGGAAGATCACGCGCGTCCGGACCTGGGTCAAGTCCTCCCGATAGCGGAGGGAGCCCTGGCGGATGTGCGCTTCCGTGACCGTGGCGAGTGTCGCTTCTGGCCACGTCGCCGCAATCGAGACGATCCGCTCCGGCTCGATTCGCACCGTGGCATCGACGGCGACGGCCACGCGCTCAAGCCCGGCGCTCAGCTCCTCCATGGTGAAGTCCATCGTGAGATCGCCGAGGCTGGAGGGGATATACCCGACGCGGAACCCGCCGTCTGTCCACCCGGCCAAGAGGCGCGCGACGATGGCGTTCGCGCCCATCCCCGTATAGGACGCCAGGATCTTGTCGTAGCGATCCAGTAGCCAGCGATAGGCGCCCACCGAGCAATGCCACTGGACATCGGCCGAGTCCGGCGTAAAGGGGATGGCCTCGCGCGTGAGGATCGTGCCGCCGAACAGATAGTCCGAGGGCGTCGCGTAGAGCACCCGCACGTCATGGCCCACGACTGGGGTAAACGTCTTCGAGGTGATCAGGAGGCCCTGCGTGCCGTCGGCGTGCGCGGTCAAGACCCAGGAGTCTCCCTGGAGCAGACTGGCCGTGCGGTCCACGCTATTGATGAGGATCTGCACGTTCGGCGGCGTCCACCCGGCATGCGTCACGCCAGAGACCGCGATCGCCGCGCGGGACTGGAGGTACGCCATTACGCCGCGTTCAATCGCCTCGTGCGGCGCAACTCATCGCCCACACTGGCGCGGATCAGTTCCGCGAGCCGCTGCCGCGAGACCGGCGTATCGAAGAAGGCGCCCTGCGCGTTCACGTTCACCGAGACTTGACTGCCGCCTGCGTCTTCGCCGCGTGGGACGACGCGCTCGACGCCGTGCAGCATCACGGGCGTGCCGGCGCCGAAGTCGCGGAAGCCGCCTGAGCCGCGCGCGAAACCTTCGAGGCCCGCGCCAATCGTGTCGGGACGGCCGGGATCGTCGTAGACCACCTGGACATGGGCGTCCGGGATATCGCGAATCGCGCCGCCGAGCCCACGCTCAATCGCCAGGACGAGCCGTTCAATCGTCGTGATCAGCGTCCCGAACTGCTCGTCAAGGGTCTGAGCGAACGTCACGCCGGATGTTGCGAGGTCCGTGATCTTGTCGCCGTTCGCGTCAGTGAGCAGGCCCATCGTCGCGAGCTGATTCAGGATCGCGCGCATCGACTCCGGGACCGCCGTCCCCGTCCTGATCGCAGCCTGGAGATACTGATTGATCGAGTCCGCCATCTGGATCGAGATATTGTTGACGCCGATGCCGGCCGCTTCGAGAATTCGGAAGTCTCGAATCAGAGCGGCGGCTTGTTCATTCAGTTTCTGCTTCGCGAGCGTCGGCCCGAGCTGGTCGAGATTGAACCCGTATTTCTTGATCGTGTCATCCAAGAGCTTCATCGCGTGGTCTTGGAACGTGAAGGCATCATTCAAGCTACGGATCGCGACTTCGTAGGCGGCGGGCGTCCTCGCGTCGAGCATCGCCGTGAGCGTGACGCCGGCGGCGGCCGCGCGCACGTTCAGTAGGTCGAGCCCGCCGGCGGCATCAACGAACTTCTGACGGAGGGGATTGACTTGCGTTTCCGCATCGCGCCCGAAGAGCTTCCCGATGAACTGACTGACCGCCGACAGGCCAATCACGATTGCCCCGACCCAATCGCCTTTTGCGAGCGCCTTCCCGATCCCCTGAATCGCGCGCACGGCGACGACGGCCATATTCGCCCATGTATTTTGGATGCCCCCGAGCACGTCTTCGACGTTGCCGAGATGGTCGCTCCAGGTGCGGATGGTCCTCACGACCGGGTCCGCGCCTCGCGTCAGCGGCCCGATGAACCGATCCCAGGACAGTTGCTCTAGGTCCGAGATCAGCGGCGTCACCTGGTCGCCAATCTTGTCGAGGCCGTCGGCCATACCACGGAAGCCGAAGACGGCGATCTGTGTCGCGCTCTCCGCCTTCTCTACATCCCGGATGAGGTCCCCTAAGTGGCTGTCGTCGTAGCTGCGGCCCAGATCCCGCAAGCTCTCCGGTAAGCCGAAGAAGCCGGGGAACGCCTGCCCTTCAAGTTCTCTGACGCGACTCCGCAACTCCCGCAGTTTTTCGCCAGCTTTATCGGCGCCCTCCCCGAGTCCGAGGAGCGGCGTCTTGGCGGCGGTCACGACGGGCGTCATCTTGACGGTTTCGTTCCACAGCCCGTGGATCGCGTCCTTCGTGCCGTCGGCGTAGGCGGTCAGCCAGCGCGAAGCGTCTGCGAGGCCCGTGAGTTGCGTCCCCACGAAGGGAATTTTCTGCGCGAGGACGACCATCGCCGCCAGGAACCGCGCGAGCCCTTCGAGGAGTAGACCGACGGCCGTCTGAAAGCTCCGGATCGCGACGCTGAGTCCCGTGCCGAGAATCGAGGCGATCCGCTGGAGCGCCGTCGCGAGCGCCGAGAGCGCCGGCAGGAGCGGGGCTAGCGCCGTCGCGCCCACGACGAGGAGACTTCGCCCGACCGACTGCACCTGATCGCCGAAGGTATCCAGCGCGGCGACCGTGTCGTCCTCAACGACTTGCCCGAGCCGGTCAAACTCTTGGGTAATCCGTGCGAGGTCGCCGGTCATCCCCGCGGCCAAGGCGGCTGAGCCACGGCCCAGCAGCAGCACGCGCGCGTAGGCGCGCTCGGCGGGATTCTGGATCTGCCCGATGGCATCCGCCACCGTGATAAACCGTTGCTCCGGCGAGAGGGCCAGGAGATCCTTGATCGACAGGCCGAGTGTCCCCATCGCGCTCACCACGGAGGCGCCGCCGCCGACGAGCGTCTTACTCAGAAAGTCGGAGGCTGCGACGACCGCCTCAATGGTGCCGCCAGTCGAGCGGAACGCCAGTTCGAGACGCTGGAGCCCAGACGTGCTGATCCCCGTGCGTGCGGAGAGGTCCGAGAGCTGACTCGCGAAGCGCACGACAGAGGTAATCGCCCGCTCGATTGCGGCCACCGTAAACGCCGCTTTGACCGCGCCGGCCAGCGAGTCGAGCACCCCGGTGGCCTTATTGACGCCGCGTTCGAGCGCCGAAATATCGGCGGCGATCTTGAAAACGACCGAGAGCGTCCCGCCCATGTTACGTCCCGCCCCCACGGCTCGAGGACTGGACCATGGCGGTCAGCGCCCGCTGGAGGGCGAGCGTGAGTCGCTTCGAGTGATCGCTGCGTTCCGCTTCGGCGGCTGGCCGCAGGAACGGTTGCGCGGGCATCTTGACCGTGCCGTATTCGAGGAACTTCCAGTAAAAGGCCAGACGCCTGACGCCCACCACGGCCGAGAGCGTGCGTGGGCGCGAGGCCCACGCGATATTGTCGGCCAACACGCCGGTGCGCCGCTTCGCGCGCGACTGGGCGCCACGCGAGACGTTGAACGCGGACACGTCCATGACCCCTTGGGTCTGATCGCGCGCCGCCTCTGGCAACTGCCGCAGCGCCCGCGTCACCGCTGGCAGGCCGACGAATGTCCCCGAGATCGCCACGTCACCCCCCTTGTGCGATGGACGTTTCCCACTGCGCCCGCGCGCGCGCCGCCTCCTGGCGCGACGCGGCCTCCGTCAGAAACACCTGCCATTCGGTCAACTCCCGCGAATCGGTCGCCGCCAAGAGTTGCCGCACGGTCATCTTCAGTTCGGCGGCGAGGCTGAAGAGCCAGAACCGCCAGGCGTCTGGATCTCCATGGGTTTTCCCAGGTCTTCGACCTCCTCGTCAGTCAGGCCAGACAGCCGTTGCGCGACGATGAACAGCCGATTGAGCACATCCACCCGCACCCGTCCGAGTTCGTCCGCGTCCGCGTCGGTGAAGAGCCGCCGGCCCGCGTCGTCGACACAGCAGAACGCGACGAGCTTGGCCCTGGCGTTCGCGAGGTTAATTTCGCGATGCCGGCCCTTGCCCTTGAAGAGCGTGGATTCGTAGGCGTCGCGCTCGACGCCGGTCATCCCGCGCACATGCACCACGCCGCCGAGCTCGGGGACCGCACACGTCGAGGTCGGGACCACCGTCGCCGCAAGTAGATCGGACTTCGAGAGCACTTTCACGTGGAGCCTCCTGGGCACGATTACGAGGAGCTGCTGGTCTGATACGCCAGCGCGGCGAGACCCTTGAGCGACACGGACCCCTTGTCCGCTTCGGCGACGCCGCCGGCCAGCGCCTGGAACGTGCCGTCCAACTGCACCTGGCCGCTCCAGACCGGGTTCTGGCTCCCTTGGATCCCGGTCGTCGCCTTGGCGATGAACGCGACGCCGGTCGTGTTCGTCGAGTTGTAGATCTGCCGGAGGACCGTCGCGATCCCGACCGGAGAGTCTGACGTGCCGTTGAAGTTGTTGAAGTAGTCCAGCTTGACGCCCCAGTTGCGGATATTGGGGACGAGAAACTGGTCGGACGTATCGGCGAGCCCGGTCACGTCGACCGGCGCGCGCCGCCCGAGCATGATCTCCATCGCGAAGACGTCCGCGCTGACATCGGTGCCGTTGAGGGTCACCGACGGCTGGTCAAATAGGCGTTTCGGCATCTGCGATCTCCTCGTATGCCTGTGGCCTCTTGGCGATCAGGGCCTCGGAACGGTAGAGACAGATCCGACACATCCAGTCGTGCGGAGCGGCGAAGGTGGCGAACGACACGCGCGCATCCTCCGGGTGGACGCACACGCCGGCCTCGACGTCTGGCGCGACAGGGCCTCTGAGGAGATCGCGGATCTCGGTCAGGACCTCGAACAGTGTATCCCAGCGACGCGCGTCCAGGACCTCGTCTGGTAGCTGACTCGCGCCGTATTCGTCGGTGCCGTCTGCGTCGGTCATGTGGTGCTCTGCTCCGCCCACGCGCGGAACGTCGCGACGTGGTGCTTTGTCCGAATCCCGTTCACCACTTCCTCGAACCGCTCCGAGCCGTCCCACGCCAGCCCGAGGATCTGATGCGCGCTCACCGTGGGCAACGTGAAGTCCAAGGCGCGGATGCACTGGTCAATCACCCGCGCGGCCTCCCGGTCCCCCTCGGCCTGGCTCACTGCCTTGACGTCGACGATGACCTCAGCCCCTTTGCGCCCGAAGGTATCGCGCCGGACGTCCGTCGGGCTCGTCACCGCCACGTAGGGATACGGGGTCGCCTGGGGCACATGGGTAAAGACGCGCGTGCTCACAAGCGCCGTCAGCCCGGCCGCCCCCTGCAAGGTCGCGACGACCCCGGTCAGCACGGCTTCGACGGGCGACCGGCGCGGCGCGGCCATTAGGTTTGCACCTCACCGCACTGCACGACGCTCCGGCGGCGTCGGCCTTCGTCGTCTGTGATGGTGTGAATCTGCATCGTGGCGTCCCGCACGATGATCCGAAACGTGACCGAGAGATCCGCGCGATAGGGCACCACCACATGATACCCGTGTCGCGCCGTAATCTGCTGCGCCGCCAGACTTTCTTTATCGCGTTCGTCGAGCGCCGTGACCTGCGCCCAGGGCTCGCCGATGGTCCGCCACTTTGTGATCGTCGTGCCGCCCATCCCGTCCGCCGTCCGCACGGGCGCCTGGAGCGTCACCCGCTCGCGACGCTGGCCAATCGGGACGCGGCGGGATCCATACGGCATCGCTTAGCCCCACGTCGGCAGGTCGTGCTCCGTGAGCGCGACGCCGACACGGGCAAGCACGTTCCCTTGTTCGGCGTCGTCGCCGCGATGCTCGTAGAGCGCCGCCACGATCTCCGAGAGTGCGCCCTTGATGCTGGCCGGCACACCGGCCGGCGTCGAGGAATAGCCAGCGACGAACCGAATCGCGGTGGCGTGGATCTGCCGGGTCGCCGTCGGATACGTGAATCCTGACGCCGGGAGCACCCGCCCGTAGACGGACGCGGTATCGACGTAGTAGCCAGACGTGCTCATTGCCACGCCGCCGGTGTCCGTCAGCTCGCTCGATCGATAGCCGGTAATCGACGTGACGCGGACCAGTGGCGCCACCGGGAGCACGACGGGGTGCGCCGCGTCCAGCTCGGCATCGACCGTGTAGTCGTAGGTCTGGTGCAAACAGGACCGCCCCGTGATTTCCTCGAAGCGCCGCCGCGCGCGCGTGACGAGTCCGTCGAGCACAGGGTCCTCGGCGATCTCATGCTCGTCAAGCCGGAGCCACTGTTTGATTTCGGCCCGCGTAATCGGTTCTTCAGTGCTGGCCGTCACGAGGGTGAGCGTGGTCATACGGGGTTCACTTCGATCAGCGCCTCTTCGTCCTGCGGGAAGTAGACCACTTTTGAGAGCGCATCGGTCACGCGAAAGCGGACGCGGTAGGGGGTCTGCGCGGCCAGGAAGAGGTCCCCGCTCGACGAGCTGGGCGCGTAGTCCACCCACCCGGAGGTGCTGCCGGTGACAGTGACCCCGGCAGTCGTATCCTTCACGACAAGGCCGGCGGCGGTCTTCAGCACCACCCGCACGGTCAGGCCGGTCACGTCGATCCCGACGTCATCGGCCAGGAGGGTAAAGGGCAGCGCACCGGTCCAGCCTTCGACGATAGAGAGAAGGGGAGTGCTCATCTCATCCTCGGATCACTAAAGTATACTCCGGCGCGCGTGACGCGAGCGTCTGCGCGTCGAGCCGCGTGGCGAGCGTGCGGTCGGGCAGCCGTGAGCCGAGCGTCGCCACAAAGACATCCGCCGGGAGCTCGATCCCGCCCGTGATCCCGGCAACTGGGGCACTCAGCGCGACGGCCTGGGCGCCCGCCTGGACGACGCTCGCGCCAGGGACCACCGTCGAGAGCGGGGCCGAGAGGGTGACGGTCTGGCTGCCGGCGGCCCGCGTGATCAGCGCGAGCCTGACCGCGGCCGGGGCCGAGAGCGTGACGGTCTGCGCGCCCGCGCCTCGGGTGACGGCCCCCGCGATCCGCGTGGCACCGGGAGCACTGAGGGCGAGGGCCTGCGCACCGGCCGGGCGGATCGTGGCGAGGGTGACGGCCGGGGCCGGGGCACTGACCGAGACGGCCTGGGCACCCGCCGCCCGCGTGACCGCGCCGGCCGCCAGCGTGGCACTTGGGGCACTGACGGCGAGGGCTTGCGCCCCAGCCGCCCGCGTGCTGGCTCCACTGACCGTCGTGACGGCCGGGGCCGAGAGGGCGAGGCGTGCCCCTCCGGCCTGGAGGACCAGCGCGCCGAGCGTGACAGGGGGAGCACTGACCGCGACCGCCTGACCACCGGCGGGCAGCGTGACCGCGCCAGGGACGCGCGTCGCTGAGGGTGCCGCGAGCGTCAGGCTGAGGCTGCCAGCCGCCCGCGTGACTGCGCCGGGGACCGTCGTGGCGCTCGGGGCACTCAGCGTCAGGCTGAGGCTACCGGCCGCGCGTGTGACGCCGCCTGCGACCCTGGTGGCTGTCGGCGCACTGACCGAGACGGCCTGGGGGCCGGCGGCCCGCGTGACCGCGCCAGAGAGCACCGTGGCACTGATCGCGAGGAGCGTGACCGCGAGCGCGCCGGCCGGGCGGATCGTGGCAAGGGACACTGGTGGGACAAAGAACGCTGGCGTGGCCTTGGGAAAGGGGAACGGACCTTTGGCGTTGCGCCGGCTGTCAAACGTGACCGCTTCGCGCAACCGCAAGGCGGGCGTGACCGCGTAGGTATCGAGCAGGATCGCGCCGTCGCGCGTCAGCCGGAACTCGATCAGGTCTCCAGGCTGCAAGTCGGCGCCGACGAGTTGGAGCGCGCATTCCGTCTCGCCGTTGCCACTCGCGACGATGTCGAATGCCGCGCCGCCAGAAATGCCATCGACGGTGCAGCCTGCCGACGACGCCTCAAAGGTCCCCGTGCCTGACAGACGTTTCGTGGTATTGGCGGCATCGGCCCACGCCACCGGCGTAACGGCTCTGACGTTTCCGCTGGACGTGGTGATTTGGGTCCACGTGCCGCCGTTCTTCCTATATTGGAACTCGGCATCGATGTTGGTCAGTCCTGTCGCGTCGGCCTGGATCGTAAAGCGGAGCAGGAACGTCTTCCCGAACGCCATGGCGTTCAGCCCAGGATCCACATCCTCGGCCGCATACCATCCGTGGGTACTTTCGGCAAGCTCGTCGACGCCGAAGCGATAATGACTTTGTGTGAGGGCCATGCGCGGTGTTCACCCACCACCTCATTGGTGGTGGGAAATATCTCTTACGACGCGGGCATGTTCAGGGCTTCGAGGTCGTACTGAGCCAGCTGAATGCCGTTGCCGCCGTTCGAGATCGAGAACCCTACCCAGAAGTCGAGGATTTGCGAGATCGTCGAATCGAACGCCGTGCCGAGCGCGGGCGCGGTGACGGGCACCGTGATGACGGTCTCACTGTTCACGCCGTCGACCTGCCCGGCTGTCTTTGTGAAATGCACCCCCTGGAGTCGACCTTGCCCCATGAACTTCGCGATGGCGCCACCCACCCCCGTGTTTGTCAACTGGCAGGTGAGGTCGACTTCCAGCACGGCTGGAAGCAAGGTATGCGCGGTGGCGTTCAATTGCACAGCCCCGGAAGACCACACCACGATCGAGCCCAGCATAATCTGGAACGTGATGGTGCCTGGCGTGGTGACGATATTGCTCAGGCCGAACGCGGATCTGACGCGGAGTTTGCTCCCCAACTGGAAATAGTTCGCGTAGAACCCGTAGAGATCCTGCTGGTTGAGGACGGTCTTCGCCGCCGTGTACGTGTTGAACAGCGTCCCTGCGGTTCGCTGCGTGACGAGTGTTTGATTCCATCCTTGTGTCGGCATGCGTTACCTTCTTCCTGTGTGGAAGTGAAAGGGCCGGAGAATTTCTGCGACGGGGTTGCCCCGTCCTATCCCTATCTCTACGAACCCCCCCGCCGCCCAGTCGTCATAGCTGGCGGGATTGGCATCCATTTGGACGCCAGGCTTGCCGGAGGCAATAGAGCTATCCGTAAAATTATGCCGCGTCGTGCCATTCTGCTTCGTGATGATCGTGTCCCCTTGCATCTCCATGTACACCACGTCCGCAATCGCCCAAGTGATCGTGACTGCACTCAGCGACGTCACCACGCCGGCGATGACCTTATACACAATCGTGTCCCCCCCGGTCGTGGTGACGTTGATCGTATACAAGGTGCTCACGGCGTCACTTCTGACCGTGGTCCCTCCGCTCCCGGTCCCTGTCGTGGTGATCGCGAATTGCGAATAGTGGTTGATCTGGCTGCCGGACCAACTCGCGATCACTGCCGCCGCGACACCCGCGCCGTTCGCGAGGGTATTCGACGCGATCGTCGGATCGAGGTAGCCGGACAGCTGCGTCCACTTCCCGGACGAGCCCGCCGCAAGCCCGCCGTTGGCGTAGGTGAAGCTATCGCTATCGAGTTGCGGCATCTCTACATGTCCTGCCCGAAGAATCGATACGGCCGACTCTGTAGCTGATCCGCCAGGTGCTTTAGCATGGCGCGGAGGCTGGACCCCGCCGTCAGTCCCGCTGAAGACACGCCGAGATCAGTAGCCGTCGAGAGCATCGCGGTGCGTAGCGCGAGCGGTAAGGCGCTAAACGTCGTCGCAAGCGAGACGCCTCTCCCGAACACAGGCGGCAGCGGCTGACCCGTGCCCGCCGCGTACACCGACCCCAACCGCTGGAAGAAGGCGAACATGCCCAGCACGGTTCGCACGACCTCGCGCCACGTCAGCGCCGTCGTCACCCAACCGGTCGGGATATTCGCCGCCTCGAAGACGGTTTGCACTCCAGTCACTTGGCCGGCCGTGAGCGTCGCGTCGAGCGTCGCTGGCACCGTAAAGGCATCGGCGTTCGCCACCACGAGGGCATGATCGCCCCCCGAGAGGTCCGCGCCCACGATCATCCACGGCTCGACGCCGTAGTCCATCGCGGACCACGACTGTCCTGGGGCGATGATTCCACCTGGGAGATGAAAATATTTCGGCCGGCGCGCGTCCTGGATGGTCACGCCAGACCCGACCACCGGCACGAGATACAGACGGAAGGCCATGCGATCCCTCAGCTCAGCGACTCGACGTGGTAGAGATTGCGCGACGTGTCGGGGTGCATTGAGGCGCCTTCCGCTTAGGACGTGGACCCGAGCTTGATGACGCCACCCGCCGACGTGCTCGCCCACTGAATCGTGATGTCCCCGCCGTTGGTCGGCGTGTCCGTGATGTCGTAGGCCGCGAGCAAGTCCTGCCCGGTGTCGGACGTGGTGCCGCCGGAGGTGGAATAGCGGTAGAGCACCGCCCAGCCAACCGTCGCCCCGGCCGCGAGCGCCGCGAACGTCACGTCCGCCGCGTCGAGCCCGGCGAAGTCATTCGTGTCGTCTTCAAAGAGCGCCCGCGACGCGAGATTCTGGCGCGCATATCCGCCCACGGCGATCTCGTACCCCTTCGGATCGGTCGTCGTGCCGTCGTCGACGAGATTTGAGCCATCGTCCGAGGTGAACTGCGTCGTCACGAGCATCAGCTGCAACTCGAAGCTCGTCCCGGCCAGGTTGATCTGCCCGGTCATGAACTTGCCTCTGTTGTACACGAGGTTCGGCATGGTTGTGACTCCTCAGCGGCGACGTGCCGCGTCTTCCTGCGGCCCCGTCACGGCCTCTTCGCGTCGTCGATCGTCGCGGCGGACCCGCCAGCGACGGCGACGAGGATCCCATTCAAGCGATCGACGGGCGGCGTCACCGGGTCGACGCGCACCGTCAAAGGCTGCCACGTCGGCAACCAACGGACGCTTGCCTGATAGTTGTGTGCCCATTCACGATACCCAGAGAGCGCCGGATGCGGCACCGCCTGCGGCTGATCGGTCATGGGTTCCGCCAGCACCACGGCTCGGCGCGCCACCCGTCCCAGGTCGTAGAGCACGGCATCGAGATCGGCCGGCGCGAGATAGGCCAGCGCGTAGCAACTGAGCACCACGTCGACACTCGCGGTCGCCAGCGCCTGCGTCGCCGCCGGCAACGCGCCCACCGTGAACGTGATTCGCTCGGCGAGCCCGAACGTCGCCACCCAGTGCCGCCCGGCCGCAATCGTGTCGGCGTTCACGTCGATCCCGGACACCTGGCACGTCGGCAGCGCCTGGGCGAGTCGGATCAGGTTTGGGCCGCAATGGCACCCCACTTCGAGGACAGAGGTCGCGCCCAGGGCGTGGACCAGCGCCACGATCTGATCGCGGTGCCGCGCCTTGAGACTCCGCTGATAGTTGGCGATCCAGCTCGCGGTCAGCTCGCCGCGGGGCCGCGCCCACCACTGGGCCGCGTCGTGCGTGCCGGCGTCCATCGCTCAGTAGCTCGTGAGCGTGACGCCACGCTCCTTGTAATCGAAGAGCTTGAGGAAGTTGTCGCTCTCCTGAATCGCGCCGTCGAGCGTGTTGAGCATCGCCACGGTCTCGTCGTGCCGCTTGCGCAGGCCCGCCGCATGGGTGCGCACCGTCTGCGCCATCCCGCCCGCCTCGCCCAACGGCGGCTCGTACCCGTAGAGATGGCCCGCCTTGCAGATCGCCGACGCCGGCGCGATCTCGACCGTCACCCCGAGCCCCCGAGCCCAGCCCACGAAATACTCCGCATTCGCCCGCTGCTGCTGATACTCGACATCGGACGCCAGGTCGATCCCGTAGAGCCCGATCCACCGGTAGCCGTCCGCAATCGCCAGCGCGATCATGTAGCCGATCGTGCTGGTGAAGTAGCGGCCGAATTGCTGGCAGAGCCGGTCGAGGGGCAGCGGGATGGCGTTCGGATACCGCCCGTCGCAGAACTGGGGCTGCATGTAGATCGGATGGTCGGGGCCGTGGTCCTTCGCGAGCCATTCGAGATGTCGTTTCTGTTCCCCTTCGTCGAGCGCCCGCTTGGTGACCCCAAGCGTCTCGGCGTCGTGCAGTTCAAACCACCGTGACCAGCGCGGCGCGTACTTCCAAAACTCGTTCAGCGCCCAGACTTCCATGCTCGCGTCGTCGAAGGGGGCGGCTTTCCAACTTTCCGCGAAGCCGAGGATTGCGACTTTCTTGATCGGGGCCTCTGGGGCCGTTGCCTGTGTCATGGCGCCTCGTTACGTGGTGTCATTGATCCGCAGGACGCTCACAGTGAGCGACCCGGTAGAGGTCCCGTACAGCACGTCGATCGGCTGGAGGGGCAGGAGCACAAAGTCGCCGCTGGAGCCGAGGGAGTACCCGCCGGTCGTCACGGTGGGACCGCCCAGATAGACGGCGAGCGTGTTCAAGTTTCTTATGAACACTTGGCGCTGGCCATTCGAGGGACCCGCGATGAGCGTGGGGTTGGTGGTGAGCGCGATCGTCAGTCCTTGCACGGGCATCGGCCGTTACTCCTTCTGGACACGCCGCAATGGCCTGGCCGCGAGCGACGACGGGGCGGGCCCGTCGCCCGCGTCCACCGCCACCGCGTAGCCGGCGAGGAGGAGCCGCCGCGCGCGGTCCTCCGTCACCTCCAGCACCGCCCCTGCCGGGTCGGCGCCCACGCCCGCCGCATGCACGATGCGAATGACCGGCATTACTGCGCCGGCAGTTCGTCCGCGCCACCGAACACAAAGACCCCGTGCGCGTTGAGCTGCATCCCGCTGGAGCAATCCTGATACGTCGGCGCCGCGAGTTGGATGCGGAGATACCGCCGCGCCCCGTTGAGGTTCACCGACTGCTCGGCAGACCCGGTCTCGGCCCCGGCCGTCGAGAGGCTTGCGTAGCCCGAGGACGAGGCCCCCCAGTTGGCGAGCGCCGGCACGGTGTCCGTCGAGTAGTTGTCCCAGGACGTGCCGTCCGAGCTGTGCTGCACGTTCATCGTGACCCGCGCAAACTTCGCCGAGGACCCCGCCGAGAAGAACCCCGTGATCGCCGCCTTGCACGAGTAGTAGCGCCGGAGCCCGACCGCGTTCCGGTCCACGGCCTCACCGGTCGACGCGGCTGGGCCGGCAGCCGACGTCTGCGTGAGCGCGGTGTTGCCAAGCGAGGTGCGCACCTTGACGCGCGCGCCGATGTTGTACTGTTCAGACAAGCTCATCCCTGACTCCTTGCGAGCGGGGCAGTCGTCACCCGCCCGATCCTGTGTGGACTACGCCTTACGCGCCCCAGGCGACCGTTTCGAGCACGAACGCCGATTCGGTGTGCCGGAGCCCGAAGTCCGTCTTGCGAATGAGCCGGACCGCCGATTCGTCGCGACTCACGCCCGACCGCAACGTCCCCGCCGCGTCGGCGTAGACGGCGTTCTCCAGGATCTCGATTTCGAGATCCAGCCCGTCGCCGATGAAGCACTCACTCATCTCCACGTAGTAGACCTCCGTCGAGGTCCCGGCGCCGAGCGTGATCGAGATGTTGTTGTCGCGGTAGGCCGGCGCGCCGCCAAGCGTGGCGTTCTCGTCCTGCTGCATCGACGCAAAGCCAAAGTTGCCGTTGCCGTCGACCAGGTCCCAGCCCATGTACTCCGCCGCGCGGGAGTGCATGAACCACGCGCGGCGATCCATCGCGACGTTGTTGCTGTTCAGGCTCGACTTCGCCGTCCGGATGTCGGTCCGCACGTTCGCCAGCGACGTCCCTTGGGAGTTTCCCTTCCCGGCCGCTGGAATCCAGTTGTAGATGCCCTTCGGTTCGCCGGCGAGTCCGGACCCCTTGAGGAACGCGAGGTCTTCGTCGTTCGCCGCCGTGCGCACGAGGTCATCGCGCACGATGCGGATCGCGTCGAGGCTCGCGTTGCGGCGCAGGTCGTTGCTGAACGGGACCAGCACCATGTACTTCTTTTCGGTCAGGATCAACTGGCCGAAGGTCGGCTCGGACGGCGTGGCGTTCTGGCCTTCCTGGCCCACCCAGATCCCTCTGACCTGGCTGGTGAGCTTCGGCGTGGTGAAGGACCCATTGACCAGCGTCACGGACCGCGCCCCGGCCGCCCGCACGCGCGCCTTCGCTTTCAAGAGTTCGATGAACTCGACGCCGACGAAGTTCTCCGAGATCAGCGCGCCGCCGGCCGTGAACGACGACTGCTGCAAGGCGCGGCACTGCGGCGAGCCTTCGCCGAACGTGGTGCGCGCCCAGTTGATCGCGTCGGGCTGCTGGTAGCCGGCGAAGCGAATGCGCGCGGAGACGACCGCGGCGAGCGCGTCACCGGGCTGATACGCGCGGGTCGCATGGTCGCGCACCTGAGCGACGGCCGCGAGGGACGCAGGCGGCACGGGGTCACTGACCGGGAGGGGCCGCGCCACTTCCGGGAGCGTCATCCGTCGCGCCTCGTCGATGGCCTGCCGGGCGCGCATCGTGCGGTCGGCGGCTTCGAGCTCGGTTTTGCAGCGATCCGCGTCCGCGAGGCCGCCAGTGACGGCGGTGTGTTCGTCGTCGGTGAGGCCGCGCTTCTCGTGCTCGGCGGTGCGGGCGACCGCGTCGGCGTCTTCGAGCGCCTTGATGCGCTGGGCGCGCAGGTCTCGGAGCGTCTGTTCGTCCATGATCGAACTCCTTGTCGGAGCTCGTTCAGGGAACGAACCCCGCTCTGCGCCTACGGCCTCTTGGCGCGGAACGGGCCGGGTAAAGTCTAAAGTCTACACGAGAACGCGGTCGGTCGTCACGATGATCTGATTACACGACGGGCACTTGATTTCAATGATGGCCCCGACGCCCAGCGCACCGGTCGAACAGCGCGCCAAGAGCTTCGGGTGCGTGGGCGAGCCGTCGCCCCGTGTGCGGGGGGCGCCCCTGGCGGTTTGCACCGCCCCACAATGCACGTTCGAGCACCGCACTTCGACCCACACTTAGAGGCTCCGCGCCCGCTCGATCCGGACCCGCAGCCGGACCAACTCGCGCCGCGCGTCCTCGCGACGCGTCGCCTGCGCCAACCGAAGGACCACCGAGGACGCCTCGCCTCGACTCCGTGCGCTGACGCTGGTCTGGGGATAGGCCGGATAGGTCACCGGGCTGACGTCGAAGAGCGAGACTTTGCTGATCGTGCGCAGGGGGAGCTTCCCCTGTTTGGTCGGCCGCTCATCCCAGTCGTCCTCGTCCACGGTGAAGCCGAAGCTCGACCCTGACACGTCCCCACGCTGAATCTTCGCGCGCACGCGCTGGGCGTCTGGGTCGTCTGGGTTGAGCGCAATGTCGTACTTGAGCCCCTTGGCGCTGTCCGTGAGCACGAGCGTGCCGGCAGCACTCCGGCCCAGGACGTAGTTCGGGTCGTGATTGAAGAGCGCCCGCACATCGTCCGTGCCGTCGAGCGCCGTCGCAAACGCCCCCGGCGCAATTTGTTCGCGCCAGAGCCCCATGATGATCGTTTCCTTGGCGTAGACGGCCGCATAGCCCACGATATGCGCGCCGGTCGGCTCCGCGCGATATTCCACCGGGTCCGTGAGGCCCCGCCGTTCCACGGCCAGCGACTCGGCGCGGGCGCCAGGCAAGGTCGAGAGGCGATCGAATAACTCGCGACTGTTCGCCGCCTGCATCACATCACCGCCTTCGGATCAACCGGTGGCTCGTCCTCAACCGGATCTGGCGCTGGCGGCTCGAGCGCGACGGCGGACCCGCTGAGCACGGGCACCACATTGCTCGGCATCCAGAACACCTGCCCGACGCCATCGTCAATCGGATTGAGGTCTTCGAGCTCGCGGATTTCGTCGCCGTTCAGCCAGCCGTTTTGCCGGGCGCTGGCGTAGGCGGCGGTGCGGGTCGCCAGGTCGCCCCGCACGAGCGCATTCACGATAAACACCGCCTCGTGCGTGTGCCAGCTTTTGCGCGTCAGGAGGTCGCGCGCAATCGCCTGCTGCCACTGGATAAACCACGGCATCATCGTCAGGGAGATGAACCCGAGCATCTGCTGCTCGATTCCCGATCCCCACGAGGTATCTTTCGTCTGGTTCTGAATCATGAAGAGCGGCACCCGATAGATCCGCGCCGCCGCTTCGATTTGCGCCACGCGCAGTTTATCGAGCTGCGACTTCTCAGGGTCGACGCCGACGACATGCACCGCGATCCCTTCTTCGAGGATCGCCATCCGGTGCGCCTTCTTCGCGCCCATGAACTTCTCGAGCCACTGCGTCCGCGCGTGCTCCTTCGCCGCGGGCGTGAGGCGCCCCGGATGACTCAGGATAATCCCCGGAATCGCCCCGTTGCCAAACCACGCGCCGACGTAGTGCTCGGCCGCCAGCGTGATCCCGAGGGATTCCCGGTTGATCGTCAGGGGCGAGCGCCCGTCGATCCCGTCGTCGCTATTGATGTGCAGGTGGAAGATCTCGGGCCGGTCGGGATCGTGGACCCACTCCCGATAGTCGCTGCGGCCCATCCAATACTTGAAGACTTTGCGGTTGAGAGAGTCGACCGACACAAACATGCGCGCCGGATGCAGCGGCCAGAGCCCGACAATATCGCCCCGGCGGTCCCGTTCGATCGAGGCATACGCGCGTCCCCAGATCGCGAGATGGCGCGTCTGCATCTCACGGAACTGAATCGCCGTGAGGAGCCGGTTGGCCTGGTCGTGCAACACGGTATAGAGCGGATGATCGGGGTCGGGTGCCTTCCCGCGCCCGCCGAGCGTCCGGCGATAGAGCTTGAGCGGCAACTGCCCGACCGTCTCGGAGATCACATGGACGCAGGCGTAGATGGCCGGGATGCCCTCGGCCGTCTTCTCATCGACCGCCACGCCTGACGACGTGGGACCCCCGCCGATCAGCTCGATTAAGCGATTGGCGGGCGTGATCGTTGAGCCCAGGTTGTCGACATGGCCGCTCTCGCCGGCCCGTCCCGACCACCAGGCCCCGAGCGCCTGACGCAGCGTCATGCGGTCACCATCTGGTACGCCGGATCGTCCCAGACAGACCCCGGCGGCGTCGAGCGCGACAGCCGGTCAATCGCCATGATGAGCGCCACGATCCCGTCGATTTTCTCGCGGGACTTCTGTTTCGAGGGTTTGATGTTGCCGGCGGCGTCCTGTTCGATCGCGACGTTGCCGGCCATCCACCGGAGGACAGGGTGCCCGCCATGCCGCAGCGTGCCGCCCGCGAGCCGCTTATCCAGCTCTTTCGTGGGCGGCGACATGGAGGCGAAGCCTTGGCCCATCGGAAATACCGTCGCGCCGTCGGCCTGGAGTTGAGTCACGAGTTGAGTCGCCCCCCAACGATCATACGCGATCTCGCGCAGATTAAACTCTTCAGAGAGCGCGCGGATGTCCTCACGGATGCGATCGTAGTCGCAGATGTCGGTGCCAGCCAGCGTGAGGACGCCGTCGCGCACCCACTGGTCATAGGGCACCCGGTCCCGGTGGACACGGGCGCCAAGCGCCGCCGACGGCAGCCAGAAGAAAGGCAGCACGGCACACCCGCCCCCCTCAGTGTCAGGGAACACGAGGACGAATGCGGTCACGTCGCGCGTGCTCGCCAAGTCCAAGCCGGCGTAGCAGGGCTGGCCTCGGAGCGCGGCCCGGTCGACGGCCGTCTTGCCGAGGTCCCAGGTCTCCATCGCAATCCAGCGTTCGTCCTGCTGGGTCCACTGATTCAGGTAGAGGCGCCGGAAATTATTCTCCTGGGCGGGAATCGCCTTCGCGCGCTGGCAGGCGGTGCGCATCTCGTCGAGTGAGCGGAAATCCCCGAGCGCAGGATTACAGGCGTGCCACACCTGTTCGTCGGTCCAGTCGGCATCGGCCGGGGCCTCATAAAGAATTGGGAGGAACGTCGGATCAAGGGTCGGGTCGGCCAGCACCGCCTTCGCGTGATCGTAGAGTTCCCACAAAATAGAGGTCCGGTCAAAGCCCGCCGTCGAAATCGCGAAGAACAGCGGCTGACTCCGGGCGCCCATCGACGTGGAGAGCACATCGTAGAGCTCGCGTGTCGGCGCGGCGTGCAGCTCGTCGTAGACGACCATCGAGGCGTTACACCCATGTTTACTATAGGCTTCCGCGCTAATCGCCCGGTAGAACGACCCCGTAGGCCGATAGACGATCCGCTTCTGGGAATCGATGATTTCGCACCGCGTGACCCAGTAGGGATCGTTGCGGATCATTTCGGCGGCGACGTTGAACACGATGGCCGCCTGCTCCTTATCGTTGGCGGCCGAGAGGACCTGCGCCCCGATCTCGCCATCCGCCAGCAGCCCGTAGAGTGCGACCGCCGCCGCGAGTTCACTTTTTCCGTTTTTCCTCGGGAGCATCAGGAGGCTCGTCCGATACTGCCGCAGGCCGTCCTTGCGGACGGTAAAGAGGCGCGTGATGATGTCCTGCTGCCACGGCCGCAGATGGAACGTCTCCCGCGCGTGATCGCCGTGGACGTGCGTCAGCGCGTTGATGAACCGCACCGGATCGACGCGCGGCCGCTGCTTATCCACAGCCCATCGCCGCCCATTGACTGATGGCGCGATCGGTGACCGGTTGCGCCGACACCCGTGATCGTGCGCTCGGCGTGATCCCGAGCTCCGCCGCGGTTTTGAGCACCAGCCCGAAGGCCCGGTTCGCCATCCCGAGCGCAGGATTCGGCATCGGATACCCGCTCGGGGACTTCACGAGAAACGGATGCTTGGCGGCTTCCGTCTCCAGCGCCTGCCACTGCGCATACTTGAGGCAATACCCGAGCAGTGTACTGCGGTCGACGACAGTGACCTGCCCGCGCTGGATCAACCTGCCGGCAATCCGGTCCCATTCGGCCCGCGCCACGAGATCGACCAACTCGGTCGGACACGTCGCGTCCAGCGCCTCATGCACCGGTTCGGCGGCGTTGAGCGCCCGCTTGCCAGGCAGGCCGCGCAGGAGTTTCAGGGCGGTGGGTTGCGGCTTGCGACCTCTCATGCTCGAGCCCCCAGTAACACGGCGTCCAGAGCGGCCGCGCGAGGGATGGGCATATCTGGATACTCCCGCACGAGGACGCCGTCCAAGTGGATCCCCATTTCCGTGCGCGGCGCCGACGACTGCTTGAAGAAGAACGCCGTGCCGTGGTCGGACGCGAGGTGTCGCAGGTCGCGCGCCCAGGCGAGGTCCATGGGCCGGTAGTCCGGGCCACTTTCCCCGCCCACAATGAGCCAGTGAATCCCCAGTAAACTCAGCGACGGCAAGGGGCCCAGTAACGGCTCCGCGCTGACGAAGCGCACGTGGGCGGGCACGGCGCGCAAGAGGTCCGCGCGCCCCACGTGCCGATCGTTCTCCACGCTGACCCCCAGCCAGACATTCGGATAGCCGCCGCCCCAATCGCCAGGTAGATGGTCCAGGACGCGCTCCGGGCGTTTCGTGAGGATCTGCCACAACAGATTCGGGCACCGTTGGATGACCGCCCACGCCTCCGCACGCCATGGATCCGCCGCCGGGTGGAAGAAATCAGACCAGGAGCAGGTAAACACACGCGCGGGCCGGTGCGCGCCCGCCGCCGCGCGCTCCCACTTATCGGCATCGCCCCAGGTCTGCGTACGCGTGACCGTCTGGAAGTCGCGCCCATAGCGGGTCATCGCCGTCTCGGCGTAACAGTGCGCGCACCCGGGGCTCACCTTCGCGCACCCCATCCAGAAATTCAGCGTGTGATCGGTCCATGCGATAATCGTGGATTCAGCCATGCATGCCAGCCTCCCCGCTGGTGTCCAGGGTCGGCGTACGGGTTGCCCGCGCGCCGACCCATGGCCGAGTTCAGCGAGCGTCGGCTCGTTCGTCGGCGGTTCCACTTTGGTACCACCGACGCCTTTTTTGCTTCCAGCTTGACGGCCAGCGAGGCGCGTGCCTTTAGCCAGCGGCGCTGAGTATACGACGATATATTCTTTTGTGTCTACCACTTACGGCGTGCCCTTGCGTGCCTTTTTCCGCGTGCCTCTCGCTGGCAGCGGCCACGCCGCATACAGACCCCATGAGGTATTTCTGCGGAATGCTGCGCGAGCCTTGGGCGGTCCTCGGCGGCCTACCGAAAGAGACTTTCGGCCCCCGCCCCCCCCGCCTGGCGTCAGGAGATCAGACATCGATCGAAGGGCACGGGTTCGGGTAAGTGTGGGCAGAGTTCACGGGCGATACTTCGCCCACACTTAACGGTCGATGCGCTGCACGCGCTGGACGGCCGGGCACCGGCCATCCGCGGCGGGTCGCCAACAGTCGCGGCCGGCCCAAGCGGAAGACCAGTATCTCGATCCGGTGAGTCGCCACCAGGCGCCACGCCGCACGCACGAGCGCGTTGAGCTCGCTTTTACGCGCGTGATCGGGCAGGAGATCGCGAAGGTAGACCATGCCGTAGTGCTCGACCGCGGCGAGAATTCCACGCTGCCAGGCGCCAGGTCCGCGGCTCATTGCGTGTGCTCGTGCGCGTCGTATTCGAGGATCGCACCCATGTGCAGCCGCCAGCGGGAAATACCGGCCCGGTCCTCGTCGGTCAACAGCGGTGTCCGTTCAATCTGGAACTGGTGCGCCTCGTCGACACTCATCTTGAAACCACGCGATTCGAGGTCCAGGGCGAGCAAGAGCGCCGGCAAGGGCAGCGTGAGTCCGCCCCTCAAACAGACAAATTCCGGCGACGGCGCGAGCAGCCGCAGGAGTTCGGCCTTGCTCGCGATGATCTGGGCGCGGAGATCCGGCGTCATTCGCCCTTTCGGCGCGTCGTACGTGAGCCGGTCGCCGGTCGCCGTCAGGACAATCCCGGCCGCCTTCACAGTCGCCAGCAGTTCGGCGGTGCTCATAGTTCCCCCGCTTCGTGATCGAGTGACGCGTCTTCGCCCTCGGTGTGCCCGGGGCCCCCGAGATCCGGGTTTGAAAGCGTCACACCGTAACAAAGCGAGTGTTTATCGACTGCAACTGCACTTTTCGAAGCGTCACACCCTTCGAGAGTGTGACGGATTGAAATTGGCGTTTCATGCCCGGTTTCATTAGGGTTGTTACGGTGTGACGGATTGAAAGCGCGTGGTTTCCCGTTCTCTATTTCGGGGTGATCTCGCCGCACGCGACACGTCACCGCCGCGCCGGTCTGTGGATCTAGATAAGGATAGGCGATGCCGGCAAGATCGCCAAGATGGCGGCTCGACAGCAGCTGACGCGTTTCAACGTCCGTGACGCGGCGAATGTGCGCCCCGGCGAGCAGGTCCACGGAAATACCGAGCCCGCGGTGTAGCTCAATGTCCGCTGATCGCAGGCTGGGGCTCACCGGCCGCGCTCGCCCGGTTGGACCCGATGTTCAACGAGGAACCTATCGAGATCTCCGACCAGGTATCTGATCGCGCGTGCAGAGGTCTTGACGTACGCCGGACCACGCCCGCGCATCCGGCCCTGCCGGAGAAAGGCGCGAGACATGCCGATGTAGAGGGCGGCGTCTCCCTCGCGAAGGATTTGCGCTGGTGGGGCGTGTCCGCTGGTGGGGCGTGCCGGTGTTGTGGGGTTCACACCGGGATATTGCCGGATACTGAGCGCGAGAAAAAGGAACTAGCGGCGCAATCCTGTTTCCGATTTCTTCTTCTTTGGGCGCCCGCGCGGATTCGCCACCGTCAGCCCAATCAAACGCGCCGCCGCGTACAGGCCCTTTCGTCGTGTCGTTTCGTCAGCCTTCAACGGCTCGCCCGCGACGTGCCACAGCACGAGCTGCGTGAGTTGATGATCCGTCGTCCTCAGGGGGCCCTCCAAAGAGACTTTCCGCCCTTCTTGCGCCAGGATGCCGCTAGGACGCGCCAGGATGCCTCACCAGCGCACCATCTCACGCGCGGTCCTCGCGGAGTGATGGGCATGACAGAAGCTCCTGAGGTTACTGGGGTCGAGGCGACGCTGGGGGGCGTGACGGAGGGGCACGACGTGATCGACGTCGGACGCGCGGGCCTGGCAGCCTGGCTGCACGCACTGAGGAGCGCGCGCGAGGTGGGCACGGCGGAGGCGTTGCCAGTCCTGTCCGTAGCCTCGCTGGTGTCTGGTGCCTCTGGCGTGGCTCGCGTGCTGGAGGCAGAAGCCGGTGCGCGTGGCTCGCGCGGGACAGGTAGAGACGCGACAGCCTGGCAAGGGCGCGGTGGGCACGGAGGGACACTCCTCACATGCATGATACCAGATCGCGCTCGACCCCTACCCCTACCCCTACCTAGATACCTAGACCCCTACCTATCCCCTACCCCTCACCTGATACTGGGCCAGGGCCTGCTCACAGGGCTGCACACGGAGCACGCCATCCCCGAGTAGCTGCTCGGCATCGCGGATGTGCTGAATGTACTGGGTATATTCGGCTGGCGTGAAGGCGACCGCATAGTCGGGGTTGGCCGCCTTGCAGGTGTCAAGGCGGTAGTGTGTTTCGACGATTCCGGCCCCCTGCCCCACGGCCAGCGCCCCGGTCATGAGGCACCGGGAATGATCGGACAGGCCGTCGAAGTGAGGCAGGACGCGCAGGTTCATCGCCTGCCATGGGGCCGGGTAGCACGAGCAGGAGTGCAGCACGAGGGGTTGTCGATCCCTCGCATAGCAGGGGCGCGCGCCGAGCATGCCCGCACTCACGATCACTGGGATCACCGTGTCCAGCGCGGCTTCGACGAAGGCGGTATCGGTCGCCTCGAAGCTCGCGATCTTGAGAAAATCCACGTAGCGAGCCACGACCGCGAGGTCCTGTGACAGATAGACCGAGCAGCCGTACAGCATCTCGCGGGCGTGGCAGCGGCGCGCAAAGTCCTCGTGCCACGCCTGCGGCCAGGCCAGCCAGCCGTAGTACTGGCGATAGATGCCGGGGACATGGCGGCGGCTGACCATCGCGTCAGGGTCGCTCGTCCATTGCGGCTTCCAGGCGGTCGCCCCGCAGTCAGCCGCCGTGTCAAGGAGGGCGATCAGCACGTCATGCTGCCCTTCGGCGGTGCTGCCGGGCTCGGCGAGGATCTGGGTCCGCATGCTTAGGTGTGTTCCGCCGACGCCGCCTCTGGCTCGTGGGCGATCGCTTGGAGGGCCGTATGGATGGCCGCGTCCTCCCGCCCGATCTTCACGAGGAGCGCCTTCGCCTCTACGGGCGCAGACCTGAGCGCCAACCGCAGGAGATCCATCCAGTTCTTATTGTTTCGTGCCCTGGCGACTTCGATTTGCTTTACGCGGGGGGCAAGTGACATAGCGTCTCCGTGAGCGCGTTGAGCGCCTGATCGATGTCCTCTGGGGTGTGGGCGGCCATCACGAGCTGCACGTCGGGATGCCAGATGATGCCACGCGCGAGCATGCCCGCCGTGACCTGGGCGGCGTGCGCTGGGTCGTGATAGCGGATGCGCTGGATCGGCGGCTCGCCTTCGACGACGCCGAGCGTCGAAGGCACACGCACGCGGAGCCCCTGCGTGAGCTGGAGCCCACGCGCCCAAATCGTCTTGAGCGCGTCCTCGGCCTGGTAGGCGGCGAGCGTCTGACTGATGGCCGCGAGGCCCACATGGTCACCTGAATAGGTCCCGCTCGGGATCTCGCCGTGCGCGCGCGTCCTGGCTGAGCCCACGACGAAGGCGACAGACTGGCCGTTCCCGTAGGCTTTCCCGAAGCATTCGAGGTCAGCGCGGACCCCGGACCAGCGAGAGAGGCCGCCCATCGACCAGCGCGCGCCGTAGAGCATCGAATCGAAGAGCAAGAGCGTGCCGGTCTCGTCGCACCAACGCCGGAGCGACAGGAGCCAGGCGACATCGAGTGTCCCGAAACGTGGAGGCTCGACGAAGACGGCCGCGGCTTCGACGGACGGGAGATCCCCAACAGCCAGTGTGCCTGGCGTCGCCTGACACCACTCGTGCCAGCCGTGATAACTCCCGACCACGCGCACCACCTCCGTCCGCCCTGTGGCGGCTTTCGCGATCCGGTAGGCGGCCAGTGTCGCTTCGCTGCCCGTCTTCGTGAAACGCACCCAATTCTCACACGGGGCGACATGCGCCAGCACCGCCTCAGCCGCCGTGACCTCGGCGTCCCACGGTAGCGAGCAGACGCCTGGGCTGCGCGGGGCGGGCCGGTAGCCGAGGCCAATGGCTCCAAGCCCGCAGAGGAAATCGAGATACTCGACCCCTTCGCTGTCCCAGATCCGGGCGCCTGTGGCCCTCACCGCCCATCGGCGAAAGACCGCCTTCGAGCGCGTGAGGCTTTGGCCGGGGATGACCTGCGCCCGCGTCTCGAGGCTGCTCACTGTCGCTCCCAGCGCCAATAGCGCCCCTGACCACAGCGACCCATCACAGGGAGACGCACCGCCAGCCGGTTGATCCAGGAGCCATAGGCAGGCGATCGCCCGCGCTGGTGCGCCCACCACGCCGCGAGCACGCGACTCGCGAAGTAGTAGGTGCTCGAATAATCCACAGCCGCCTCTTTGAGGACCGCGCCAGGCACTGCCAGCGCGGCCATCGACGGTTCGTCGAGATAGACGTTATGCCAGGGTGCGATGATCGCGGGCACGCCCACGCGCCCACGCCAGCGGTTGAGCGCGTCGAGCCCTTGGCGGCTGTTCTCAATCGCGACGACGCTCCCACCGACCCGCACGTGCCGCGCGGCCTGCTGAATCACTGACGCCACCGCATCGGGGGGCACGTTAATCAAGGAGCGTTGGGTGTAGATGACGTCGAACTGGCCGAGGTCGGCCGGCCACGGGCCCGTGATATCGACCTGGCGCCAGGCCAGATCGGGGCGGTCTGCGTGCCGCGCCTGCGCGCCGGAGATCATCGCCTCTGAGCGGTCGAGCCCGACGCCCGTCTGCCTCGGCAGTCCGGCGAGCGTGTCGCCGAGGCCACAGCCGAGATCGAGCACCCGTATCCATGGATACTTCAGGGCGTATCCTAAGGCGCATCGCCGGAGCACGGCCCGTTCCAGCGCCACCGCGTCCAAGTCCTGCGTGCCAGCGTGCTCGCCCATCGTCGCGCCTCGCGCATCCCAATACTCGCGGTCGGTCGTCATTGCCCCGAATAACCGTGATTCATCTTTGCTCTCCTTGAAGGATGACACGCACGCGGGCTAAGTCCTCGGGCGTATCAATCGACGTCTTCCCCGCCGCCCGCCCAGGCGTGGGGGGCCACGTCTCGACGCGCACATGCCGGCGCATCCACGGCGTGACGTGCTCGCGGTCGTAGGCGTCCGTCGCCTGACGATTCGCCACAGCCAGCAGCGCCGCCGAGAACACCTCGACATCTTCGCCGTCCACATAGCCAGGCGCGACATTCCAGGCGTAGTCTCCGCCGCTCGCGTGATAGAGCTGGAGCACCTGCGCGGCGATCACTGGGTCGAGACACGGACAATCGCCAGAGAGTCGGATGATGGTGTCCGGCTGGCACCATGTCGCGAGTAACGCGAACCGCCCGAGCACGTCCGTCTCGGCGATGGCGCAGTCCGGGGCCTGCGCGTGGCCTCTCGGCACCGGCATCGCCTTGGCGTCCGCCAGCGAGGGGGCCGCCACAATCACGTAATCGACGCCCTTGATTTCCTTGGCCCTGGCGTAGACGCGCTGGATCACGGTCTGGCCGCCGAGGTCTGCGAGCACCTTGCGCGGGAAGCGTGTCGAGCCGAGCCGCGCCTGAATAATCGCCAGCGTCACGAGGGCCCCCACGTGTCCACCTGCTGGCAGACGTCGAGCACGCGCACCCCCTCAGCCAGTGAACAGACGCGTGGATCGAGCGCCGTGCCGTAGGGCTCGGTCCACGCACGGGCGAGGAAGTGCGCGAGTTCCGCACGGTAGGCCCCGTCGAATGTCTCTGAGCCGCGCCTGATCGACAGGAGGCCCCCGTCGCCGTTGAGACTCACGCTCCAGCGCCGCTGCCAGCGCCGATCGTCAGGTGACGCCCGCCATTCCATGTTGACTTCCCACGCCTCACCGAGCGTCACCCTGACGCCATACGCCAGCACATCGACGTGCGTCACAACGGGCGGCGCCCCACACCACAGCGCCAGGTCCAACTCGTGCGAACATTCGAGGAGCCCCGGGCCATACGCCTGCCCCGGCCAGGTCCGCATATCCGTCCGCACTTCCATGACGCCGGCCACGGCCCGCGCGGCCCTGAGCATGTCGGCCGCAGGGTGGTAGCGCAGCATGTACCCGACGTGGTGAGGCGGCAGGCCAGGCCGCGCGGCCAACTCGCGTAAGCGTGGTAACGACCCGATCGTACTAAGCGGCTTCTCCACGAGGAACGGGAGCCCACGCGCGATCGCCGCTTCAACGCAATCTTGGTGATCATCCCATGGCGTCGCAATGATGACGGCGTGGCAGGTCTCGTCCATCACCGACGTCGCCACAGACACGGCCGGGAAGTCCACGAGGACGCGGGCGCGGGCGACAGGGTCCGTGTCGTAGGCGGACACCTCGACGCCGCCATGCGCGAGCAGATTGGCGAGATGCCGACGGCCGATAGAGCCGCAGCCTATGACGCGGACGGCACGAGACATGCGGCCTCCAGGGCCTGGAACGAGACAGCGAGCGGATCGCGATCGGAGGTGTAGCGGAAGTCGGACGGCACGCGCACCGCGCCAGCGGGAGGACCACTCGACGCGGACGGGAGCACCACGTACGCCCAGCCGAGATCCCACGTCGACGCGATCTCGCTCGGGCCGATCATCGTCTCGTGGCGCTTTTCGATCCCGCGCATCCCGGCGACGGTCCATGGCACGCCTGGCGCGACGGCTTGCGCGACGTCCACGACACACGCGCTCACGAGCTTCGGGACCCAAATCTCATCGCCCAGCATCTGCGTGAGGACGCGCGCGACGAAGCGGACGGCATCGTCGAGCGACCACCAGAACCGCGTATTGAGCGGGTCGGTGATCGTGTAGGGCGTCCCAGACTGACGCGCCGCGAGCAAGGGCTCGAGGAACGACCCCGCGCTCCCGAGGACATTCCCGTAGCGCACGACGCTGATCCGCGTCGCGCCGGCGCCGCGGTAGCGATTCTGGCCGAGCGCGATCACTTCGGCCGCGCGTTTGGTCGCGCCGTAGCAGAGTTCCGCGCACGCCGCCTTGTCGCTGGAGATGACGAGCACCTGGGGCACGTTCGCCAGCATGGCTTCTTTGACGACGTTGCGCGTCCCGTCGATATTCGTTTTCCTGGCCTCGTCTGGCTCGCGCTCGCACACCTCCGCGCGCTTGAGCGCCGCCGCATGGATCACGACATCGGGCCGCACACGACAGGCCCAGTGTAGACGGTCACGGTCCCGCACGTCGCCGATCCAGCACTCCAGCCGGGGGTCCGCAATCGTCGCGGCCAGCGCGGCCTGCTGATGCTCCCCACGCGACAGACAGATCACGCGCGCGGCGCCAGCATTGAGCGCGTAGCGCGTGAGCGCGGTGCCGAGCGTGCCCGAGCCGCCGGTAATGAGGAGGGTTTGTCCCGTCATCGTTTACTGGACCCGCAGGTTCGTCGGCGCACTGGGGATCACGACCATCGTAAAGAGGAGCGGCGCTGAGCGGGCGGACTCCCCGGCCACGTTGGCGGCGCTCATGGTCACGCTGTGCGGGCCAGGCGTGAAGGCCCCGATGGGCACCGAACAAGGGAACGGGCTCGCCGTGCCGGTGCAGGCGACGACGAGGATCGTGCCCGTCGTGGCGCCGTCCGCGTAGAGCCGATAGGTGTAGCTGGTGGCGGTGGCGAGATCGGGCGCGGGCTGGTCGAAGGCGAAGCGGTTGGCGGACGTGGCGGGCGGTTGGGCGAAGAGGGGCGGGACGATCACGAGCGCGAGGAACCAGAACACAAGGAGGAGAATCCAGCCCAGTCGGCGCATCAGCACACCTCTTTGTCGTCAGTCTAGCACGGGGAACAGCGGAAGGGTCGCCTGGGACGGAGTGCGGCATGGCCCCTGGGACGTGAACATTGGGGGCGGCGCCGCGACCGCCCAGGCGATCCAGCCGGCCGGGCCGCACGGACACGCCCAGCCGAACAGCCACGGCGACCGCTGGACGACCTGGAGCTGACGCCCGCAGCGTTCACACCGCGTCGTCGTCGCTTGCGTAGGGATCCGTGCCTGCCGATCACGTCTCATCATGCGGTCCCAGCGAAGGGTCGAGTCGCGCAGCGGGCCCGGCGCTCGACTCGACCACGGCCACCCTCGCGCCCAGTGACCGCACCGCCAGCTCCACCGCCTCTTGCCGCCGCTCCAGCGCGCGCTGATTCGCCCAGAGCGCCCCTATGATCAGCAGCGTGCCTTCGTGGACGCGCCTGGCGTCGACGTCCAGCTCGTGCCACTGCACGTGTTGCAGTGTGCGCAGCCCGCCCAAGAGCTGGACGTCCGATCGCCGCTTCCTCGCCAGCGCCAGCCCCTGCTGATCACTGGCGAGCGCCAGCCGATACCCCACGCCCCGCACACTGTGGATCGCCCGCTGCTGTTCGAGCAGCAGCCGCCCGTAGCACGACGCCACAATCCGCCGCACCGCCGGCCGGCCAAAGACCTGATCGGTCTCCGCGCCCAACGCCGTGGCGAGGTCCGCATGCGTATAGACCTGCCCTGGCGCGCCGTCGACGAGATAGTCGAGCACGACTTGTATTTGCGAGCGCCCGTCGACGCGACTGGCTGTGAACCTCATGTTGTGCTCACCGTCCCGACGAAGCGGCCGTAGCCGTTGACGCGGTTATCGCCCATGCCTTCCACGACGCCGGCCAGCTCCACGAGGCGCACCAAGTCTTCGATATTGAGCCCGGCGTCTTCGACGAAGAGGCCGGGCACTTCCAGCGCCCACGGGAAAAACTTGGGTCGGACGCGCATGACGCGCTTGTTGCCGACGCCCACGGACAACCGGGAATGGAAGCGCGAGTCCGCGAACAGTGTGTCGATCGCCGGCGGCCCGTCATGCTGGAGCGGGACATAGAGGGAGGCGAAGGAGATCGCCCGCTCGACCATCTTGCCCATCTTGGAGATTTTCCCGGCGTCGATGATGCACTTCCTCGGCTTACTGGTCGGCTGGACGACGACGCCCGCTTCTTGATAGAGCCCGCCGTACCATTCGAGCTGCTGAATCATGCGCAGATCCTCGTCGGTTTTCTTGCGTTTGCCGGTGAGCTCCTTGATCTTGCGCACGATCTCGTGTTCGGGGTCTACCATTATCGGGTTGTGCATGAGGAGTGGTGAGGTGCCGACGAGTTTGATGGTGATCTGCATGCTGCCTCCTGGAGTCGTGTCGTTGTGCGTCTGCCGCGCTGGACGGACTGTCCTGGGCATCCACTGACACGAGGTGTTCCATGGCTCGCCGCGCCGAGCCCTGCCCTGCCTGCCTTGCCACGCCACGCCGAGCCCTGCCTCGCCTCGCCCTGCCGTGCCTCGCCGCGCCTGCCTTGCCTTGCCTCGCCTCGCCCTGCCGTGCCTCGCCGCGCCTGCCTTGCCTTGCCTCGCCGCGCCTTGCCTCGCCTCGCCGCGCCTGCCTTGCCGTGCCTCGCCGCGCCTTGCCTCGCCGTGCCTCGCCACGCCCTGCCTGCCGTGCCTCGCCCTGCCTGCCCTGCCTTGCCTTGCCCTGCCACGCCGAGCCTTGCCACGCCGAGCCTGCCTTGCCTCGCCCTGCCGAGATCGCAGTCTACCGCAGTTACGCTACAGATGTCACGCGCCAGGCGCACGGCGCGTGTCCGGTGGCGTGGGGCTCACGGCTTGCCCGCCAGCGCCCGCTCAATCCACCTGAGGGCCTGCCCGTTCGTCACTTGCCCGCTCGTCACGCGCAACACCCTCCACCCGCGTATGACGGCCTCCGCATACTTTTCACAATCTTGTGTAAAGCCCGCCCCGCGCGTGTGCCGGCCTCGCGCAAATACCGCGCCTTCCACTTCCGCGGCGAGCATCTGGTCCGTCCACGCGAGGTCAAAACGCCAGCGTCTCGGCTTCGCGAAGTAGACTTCAAGCTCCGGCGGGGGCAGCTTCGCGATCTGGCATTGCCACTGAAGATGCCGCTCATAGTCTGGCGCAGTCATCGGTCTCTGTGCCCTGTCCTGGCGCGCAATTCCCGCCCTGAGCCGAGGTCGGGTGCCGTCGTCAGCCGTGCGCCCCGTTGCCCGAGCGGGTCGAATTGCATCCGCTCCAACGATTCGCGTGCACACCGCGCCGTGAAGCCTGTCGGCGCGGCGCGCGTCCACCACGAGTCCTTCTGTGGTGTCCGCGTCGGCGCGGACGGGCGCGCTTTGAACGTGCCGAACGGCGAGCGTGGCGGCCTCATCGCGTCCACCCGCGCCCGCGCCTGAGATCGCGCGCGGCTTGCCGGCACTTCATCGAGCAATACACCCGGCGCCGGTTCAGGACGCGCCGAGCCCGGTGACAGTGGCGGCACGTTATGGCGTGGCCTCACACTGCTCGCGGAGCTGCCGTTGACCACAGGCCCAGGTCGACGCGCAGGATGGCCCGTGAGGGCACGGATAGACGATCCCCGTTGGGCTCCGGTGGCTCGCGGGCGGGACCGTCTGCCGGCGCGGGCGAGGTGACAGATAGCCGCGTGCTCTCAGCTCGGCAGCGAAGGCGTTACGCCACCATCCCAGGGGCTCCGCGACGACGGTCTGTTCGTCCCCGCGCTGGCGGTCCCGCGTGACGTACCACGCGCAGACATCGAACGCGTCGGCCTTGTCCCCGAGCTGTTCGACAAACTGCTCGTGCAGCCAGGAGGGGACGCAGAACCGCCCACAAAAGGCGTGCCGATGGTGCCCCGCGCGCGTCGGCGTCATTCCTTCGCCCGCGCCGTCCGCCACGCCGCCCGCACCGCCGCCATCATCATGTGCTCCGCCTTTGCGGTCCATCCACCCATCACGGAACCGGGCGTGGCTCGTGGCCCACAGCCGATCGCGCCAGCCGCGTCCCGTGAGCGTCGTCGCTGGCCCAGTGACCACGAGGGCTGGGAGCGGATCCTGTCTCTTTGATGCGGTCTTCCGCTTCATGTTCGTGGTGTCCTCTGTATTTTGTCTCTCCGTACTCTTATCCGCTTGGGGGAGAGGGAGCGGGTGAAGGCAGAGGGTCCCCGCCAGGAACAACTACCTGGTTAGGGCACCCAAAGCCTGCACAGACGCATCGCCCGGGTCGCCGGTCGCGGTCTGTCGGCCCTGCGCATTCGCGTGACGACACGGCGCAAGTAGGTCGGTCTTTCAGCACGTCGCACGCACCCCCCACCGCCCTCCGACCATCTGGGTCCGGGCTGGCTGCTCGTGGCCGGGTCTGGTAGCAGCCGTGTGTCGTGTCTCGACCACGCCCCCAGCGGGGACACCTCGCCGAGCGGGCCGGATCAGGACTTGTCGAACTCGGTGGGAACGGCTAAGATGTGGCCAGTCGGCGTCGTGCCGGCTGGAACAGCTCAGTGGTTCCATTCCCACTGTGCGTTCGAGACGGCTCGCGTTTGCTCGTGGCGCGGGCCGTTTCCTTTTCGCCGCCTATCCTACAGAACGCTGGCGCGCATGTCAAATCCGGATGCGCAATACAATACGCACGGACCTTGGCGGTATACGTCACGGGCAGGTCTCTTGTTTGTCGTGCTCTGGCCAACACCGCTCGGCGCAGTAATCACGCTGACAGTCATGGCATGTCACGAATGACCCGCACGGCTCCGAGCATCCGTCGCACACCTGCACGACGTTGACCCCAATACCCCATGAGCTGCGCGCGACGTGCGTCACGAGCCCGCCGGCCGCATCATACTCACTGTAACAGCCCTTATTCGGCCGATAATCTGACTTACCGTACATGGCACAGGCGAGCCGGTGCGCGTCCAACTCGGCCGGCGAACAGCACTCAGCGTCTGGCGTGAAGTTATGTGGATCTTCAACGCATGGATAGCCGTACACGCAGTTCTCGCTCACATCGTCCTCGTGTGCGGCTGGGCGTGCAGCCACTCGTCATGATCGGGCGGGCGGATGGGCCGCGGCGGTGGGGCTCGACGCACACCACCTGAGCGTAAGCCACAGCGCGTGCAGCGCAGATATAGCTCAGTCTCGGACGCCTCGGGCTCGCCATCGTGCTCCCACCAGCAGCCCTGCCAGCGGTCGCCGAGCCACGTCAGGATGGCGCGCATCACCGCTCGCTTCGTTTCCGACGCCGCCTCGACAAGCGGCGCAAACCAATTCGCGAGGTCTGTTCGCAATCCTTTGATGGACCGGAGCAGGAGCCCCGCGTTCTTGCACGACTCGGCGTCGGCGATCTGGAGACCCTGAGCCCGCGCTGACCACGACTCGGCTTCTGTGGCCAGATCCTGCTTTGTGAGTGCCGTCACGATCACCTGACCCTCGCTTTCCATGATGTCGCTCATCGCCGTTCCACCACTTCCTCGAGACTGACTGGCGGCGCTTCGACCGCGGCAATTGCGGCGCGCAGTTCCCGCGCGAGCCAGCTTTGCGTCCACGTCTTGCCAAGGCGGTTGTCGCGTTCGAGTGCTTCGAGATAGCTCGCTGTCGCGCGAGCCGTCTCGACGAGCCAGACTTGCGGCGGGCGGAGATCACTGGGCATGGGGAGCCTCCACGAGCGCCACGTCGCGCAGGTGCACCGAGCGCGTGATCGCCCCGAGCCCGCCGTCCCAGGCGCACACTACCCTCTGCCCGGTCGCGAGCGCCTGCATGCACAGCGAGGCTTTGAGCGCATCGCTCGTGAGGAGCGCCCACCAGTCGCCAGCCTCGTCCGCGCCCTTCACGACCCAGAACGCGCGGCCGTCGCGGTGCGTGGATTCCTGGTCGACGCGCCGGAGCCTGAGCGTGACCGGGTTCGGCCAGTGTTGCCAGTTTCCCAGGGTCTGCATCTTGACCTTTAGCCCCACGTCGAGCGTCATGACTTCACCATCAGGTTCTCCATGCTCACCAGCGAATATCATTCGCCGTGAGCGGGGCTAGAAAGGCACATCGTCGAGCGTGATCGGGCCGGCGTGATCGTCGTCGTGGACCCGGCGCAGCGCCACGAGATCCGTGCCCCACTTCGTCGCCTTGACTTCGACCGCCACGTCCGACTTCTCCGCCTCGCACTCATCGGCGAGCGCCGCCAGTGTGTCCTTGATCGTCGAGAGTTCGCGCCCGTCCGACATGATCACCGCGTATTTCGTGACGTTCTTGTTCGATGTCGCCCTGCGTTCCACCCGCACGACGCGCAGTACGCCATCTCCTTCGTCGCGGAGTGTTCCACCAGCGACGTCTGGCCCTGGCTCGACTGGGCCGTAGCGTTCGGCGAGGACGACGCCGGTCTCCGTGCCAGCCCTAGCCTTCGTGCTCCTGACTTTCGGCGCCTCGACGGCCTGTTCTGGATCGTCGCCTGTCGGAATGAGGAACGTCTTGAGCAAAAAATATTTCTCTCCGCCCGTCATCGCCTTGTAGATCCCTTTATCTTCCTTGTCGGTCCCAGCGCCGCACCACGCACGGCTCAGCACCTCGCCGGAGTCCCCGTCGTGGAAGCTGAAGAGCATCTTGATCGTCGTGAGCACCTGCCCCTTCTCGCCGACGCTGGCGCGCTCGATCCCGGTGATCTCCGGGAAGAGCATGATGCGCCGCTTGGCGAGTTCCTGCCGCACCGTCGCCACGATGTCGGCCTCTGTCGCGTAGTCGTACCCGTGAAAGTCGTTGTGCCCGCGCTTCGGCACGCGGTGGGCGGCCGCCATCACCTCGGCCAGCTTCGTGACGAGCGAGCGGGTGACAGGGTCGTAGTCGGCGGCGTGGTCTGGCGTGTCGTAGCGCCCGACTCCGGCGTAGTCGGCTTCGCGGTCGTCGTCGGTCATCAGCGCCCTCCGTAGTAGTGCGCATCATCGGCGTCCCTCGGGTCCGCCTCGCTTAGGTTCGCCCCGCCCAGGTCCGCCCCGCTTAGGTTCGCCTCGCGCAGGTCCGCCCTGCGCAGGTCCGCCTCGCGCAGGTCCGCCCCGCGCAGGCTCGCCCCGCTTAGGTTCGCCTCGCGCAGGTTCGCCCCGCTTAGGTC
>Ga0163153_10001241_pt1 | contig 40594 bp, 36 predicted proteins | sample OliLakLV19MP6IB1_FD_148629 | JGI IMG/M metagenome (GOLD analysis project Ga0163153, IMG submission 148629) | Freshwater microbial mat bacterial communities from Lake Vanda, McMurdo Dry Valleys, Antarctica - Oligotrophic Lake LV.19.MP6.IB-1 | ecosystem: Environmental > Aquatic > Freshwater >... | reverse complement strand
ACTCCGACGCGCTCGCCGAGACCCTCCTGCACGAGGCCGACTCCCTCGGCGAGCGCGTCGGAGTCTGGCAGGTTCTCGGCTCGCTCCTGCTCGACCGCGGCGACTTTGCAGCAGCAGCCGAGTTGCTCGAGCAAGCGCTGCGCGCCGACCCGACGCGGGACGACGTCGGTCTCGCTCTCGCCCAGGCGTACACCGAACTCGATCAGCGCAGCCACGCTCTCGACGCGCTGCTGCGCGTGCGCGACGCAGGCAGTGCCGGCACCGCGGTCAACACCATGATCGACCGCCTGAGCCGCGAGGTCGATGCCGAGTGGGACTTCATGCGCGTCGAAACCCCGCACTTCCATCTCGATTTCAACGGCGATGTTGCCGCACATACAGTCGAGTTCGTCGCCGCCCACTTGGACGAGGCCTACGCGGATGTCGCCGCCAAGCTCGGCGTCTACCTCGATGAACCGGCGCGCGCCGTGCTCTATGCGGACGAAGATTTTCACACCCTGACGCAAACGCCGGACTGGACCCAGGGCGTCTTCGACGGCCGTATCAAGATTCCGCTGCGTGGCCTGGCCGAGAACGAACCGACCTTGCCGACGGTCCTGCGCCACGAATACGCCCACCACGTGATTGCCGAACTCTCCGGCGACCGCTGTCCCGTCTGGCTCAATGAGGGCATCGCCATGTGGGCCGAGGAACTCGCCGACGAACGCCTTCTCTGGGCCGAAGAGCGCGTTCTCGACGCGACGCTCGCTCCGCTCCGGCAGCTACAACAGTCGTTCGCGCGCTTGGACGAAGCGAACGCCGAACTCGCCTACGCTCATAGCTATCTCGCCGTGCGCCGGCTCGCCGACGACTTTGGCTCCGCCGCCCTCGTCGACCTCCTGCGCGGACTCGGCGAAGGCCGCTCCTTCGAGAGCGAGTTTTCATCGGTGTTCGGTCGCAACTTCCAGTCATTCGAACGCACTTTCGCTGCGGAGTTGGCGCAGACCTACGGCGCCGGAGCGACACGTTGAATCCAGTCGAGAACCGGAGTGCCGATTCTGCGTCCTGCGGCTCCCAGATGAACCGGGTTGTAGTCCACTACCACGAGATCGCCTTGAAGCTTGGGAACCGCCGTCGCTTCGTCGACCAGCTGCGCAACAACATCCGCGCTTCACTGCGCGGCGAAGGGGTGCGGCGCGTCCGTTCCATCACCGGCCGCGTCGTCATCAATTTGCGGCCCGAAGCCGATTGGGGCCGCATTCGCGCCGGGCTCAGCCGCACCTTCGGCATCGTCAACTTCTCGCCCGCCTGGCGCTCCGATCGTAGCGAAGAAGGGATCATCGCAACGACCCTCAGCGCGATCGACGGCCTCGATGCGCGCAGCTTCGCCGTCCGGGTGAAACGGAGCGACAAGCAGTACCCGATTCCTTCGATGGACCTGGCCCGCAGCATCGGTACCGCCGTGCAGCAACGCAAGAGTTGGCCCGTCGACCTCGACAATCCCGAGCTGACGATCACGGTCGAAGTCGTGCCGCGCGAGAGCTTCGTGCTGGTGGGACGGTATCCCGGACCCGGCGGTCTTCCAGTGGGCAGCGGCGGCCGCGTACTCGTCCTTTTCTCGGGTGGGATCGACTCACCGGTAGCGGCGCTGCGCATGATGCGACGCGGCAGCGAGGTCGAGTTCGTGCACTTTCACGGCGCGCCGTTCCAAGATCGCTCGAGCGTCGACAAGGTCATCGAGTTGGCCAAGGTCCTCAACGGCTATCAGTCGTTCATGCGCCTGCACCTGATCGCGTTCGGGGAACTTCAGCGCGATATCGTCACGACCGCGCGCCGGGCGCTGCGCGTCGTCCTCTACCGCCGTATGATGGTACGCATTGCTGCGTCGCTGGCAGACCAGGTCGGCGCGCAGGCGTTGGTCACCGGCGAAAGCCTGGGCCAAGTGGCTTCGCAGACGCTCGAGAACCTGGGCGTGATCGGCGCGGCGACGCACCTTCCCGTGTTGCGACCGTTGATCGGCATGGACAAAGTGGAGATCACCACCCAGGCCGAGCAGTTGGGAACGTACGAAATCTCCACTCGACCGGATCAGGATTGTTGCCAATTGTTCGTCCCAAAGCATCCGTCGACGGGCATGAAGCTTGCCGTCGCCGAGGATGCAGAGGCTGATCTCGCGATCGATTCAATGGTGCAACGCGCACTCGGCGGCGTCGAGACGATCGAGTTCGGGATGCGTGGCCGCCGCAGGCCCAAGCCCGAAGAGACTCAGCCAGCGCCGTAGTCCCACGGCGCGCGGCGCGCGAGTTCCGACAGAGGCACCTCGCCCTCTTCGATGAGCCCGGTTGCCGCATCGAAGATGCGCCAGTGGAGCGTCGATCCGAACAGAGGTTGCGACTCGACGGCGATCACTCGCAATTCGCCCGGCGCGAAGTCGCATTGGTCCTGGAGCGCGCGCAGCAACCCCTCGTCGCACAAGTGGCCATCGCCGAAATTCCAACCCAGCACGGACGCGGCGATGTTCTCGCCGTCGGTGTAGGTGTACGTGCCGAATGCGGTACCGCCGATCGCTTGCGGGAACAGGCGGCCCAGCGCCCGCCCCTGCAGGTGCAGCGAGCGGAACGCCATGCCGCGACTGTCCATGCTCGCCGCGTCCGCCGGTGCGAAGCGCTCGAGTTGCTCGCGCAGAAGCGGCGCCGCGCGTCGCACGCATTCGAGCTTGCGGTGGCTATCGCCGCGAAACAGCCACGCGTTCCATGGCCAGTTGCCGGCGTAGTAGCGCATCGCCAGCAGGAACGAGATCTTCGCCGGGAAGAGGTTGCCGAGGAGCGGCACGATCAGCAGGCCGACGACGAGATACAACGCCAGGGGCACCGAACCGATTTCGTGCAGACCCACTTCGGGATGGCCCGCGAATAGAAAGAACGCGGCGTAGACACTGAGCACGTTCCACTCGAACACGGCGCCGGCAGGCATGTTGCTGAGAATGAAGCCGTGCAGCAGCACGACCATGACGAGCCCGACGACCTGGAGCGGCCCTGGCTCAACGACGAACAACAGCACCAGCGGTGCGCCGAGTTCGAGCACGGTCCCAGCGTGCGCCATCAGCTTCCCCAGCAGCGATGGGGTGAGATCGTCCGGGTATGCCACGAACATGCGGCGCCGCAGCGCCGCACTGCGCAGCAGCGGGTTGTTGGCGGTCATCACCGGAATCACGTAGCCGAACGCGACTGTCAGCTTGGACACACCGGCCCAAAACCAGATCGCCAGCTGCACCGCCTTGGCGCCGGCGATCCAGTTCCCAGCGAGCAGGAAGCAGACGATCATCGCGAAGTGATGCTCAACGCGCGCAGCCAGCAGGACGGTCTTATCGCCGAGGCCACAGAGCGGTAGGAGCACCACCACGGGAACGAGCTGCGACGGTCCGATCTCGGCTGCGACGAGGGCACGCAGTAGCGCGGCGACGAATCCAACGTAGAGCGAGACGTCGAGCCAGGTCCGCGTCGCGCCGCCGAAGACCGGCAGTGCCGGAAACGGCGCTTGCTTGGTCGTCCCGGGACGGAGGAAGTGGAGAAAGGATGTGAACGGCGGCCAGATCCGGAAGCCGAGTGGTCCGCTCATGCAGCCAAAGCCCGTCACCTCGACGAGACACGCCCAGAGAAAGGCCTTCTGGAACGCGACGCCTTCCGTCCACCACGCCGAGAACTCCTGTGGCGCACCCAGCCCGGGGGTGAAGGTGCAGAAGAAAACCCAGCCGAGAACGAAGAGGACCAGTTTGACGGCATGGAACACGTAGGCAGCGATGGGCAACCCGATGCCGCGCAGGACGTAGTCCTCGCAACCGGCGCGCACCAGGCGCGAGAACTCGGCGCCAGCGGGCTCGACAACAGCAGGGGCCGGACTTGCGTGAACATCGCTCATGATCGAGGCATCAGCAGTCTATTGAAAATCGCCGGCATCTGCTTCGCCGAGCTCAGCACGAGCGGATACCTCCGATTGCAAAGCAATTTCCCGTTCGCCGTGAGCCCGTCGAGGGGCACCCCCAGCTTTGTCGTCGGCATGTTGGAACATCGTCAGACCGCAGCCGTGCGATGTACTTGGAAATCGGAGCACCTGTCCAGGGCTCGCCGCAACAGGGGTCGGGCGCAACTCCGCGCAAATCCACCCCGACTAGGGTCACTTGCTCGTGGGAGTTCGTTCGCGATGAGTCAAGTTTCTGTTCGCGCGGATGTGCTAGGCGTGGCCGCATGGCACCGGCAGCGCGCCGCGCCACCCATAGAGACGTCCTCGCCGCGCCGGAACTCATCGTCGCTGAACTCATCGCTAGCGACCTATTCACCTTCTCGACGGCGAAGGTGTCGTGACCTTGCGGTGCGCCATCGTCACTCTCTCCGGTTGGGATCCGGGCTTTCGTTTCTTCGAGTGCTCCGCGCGGGCAATGGCGATCAGCCCACCGGGGGAACGTCAGGACAGATCGGCCGCCGGTGGCATCAGGCCAGTGAGAACCTCCTTCAGTTGAGCTACGCCGATGGGTTTGACCAGGTGGCCGTCGCAGCCGGCTGCGCGGGAGTCCTGGCGGTGCGAGTCCAAGCCCCAGCCGGTCAAAGCGATGATCGTCACACTGTTGGCCCACGGCCGTTGCCGAATCTGCCGTGTCGCGTCGAGCCCGTTCAGCCGCGGCATCCCGAGGTCCATCAACACGAGATCTGGACGAACGCGCTCGGTTACCTCGACCGCCTCGATGCCGTCGTGCGCGACGTGAACCTCGTTGCCGAGAAGTTCCAGCAGGGTCGCCAGCGCCTCGGCGCCGTCGAAGTTGTCGTCGGCCACGACCACCCGCCGGCGCGCTGCGATCTGGGTAGCCGTTTGCGCTGCGCCGGCCGACCGGGGTTCGATGGGGTGCTGTGCAACCGGCAGGTGAACAGTGAAGGTACTCCCGCATCCGAGACCGGAGCTGTCGGCCGTGACCGAGCCTCCATGCCTCTCGACGAGTCCCTTGACGAGAGCGAGCCCGATGCCGAGACCGCCCGCTTCGCGGCCGATGGTGCGCTCGACCTGGGAAAACATGTCGAAGACGCGGGGGAGCGCTGCCGCTGGAATGCCGATGCCCGAATCGCTCACGGAGACGATCGCGTCACCGTCCCGCACCTCGCCGCGGAGCCAGATGCGACCGCCGCGCTCGGTGTACTTCGCGCTGTTGTTCAGCAGGTTGCCGAAGACCTGCGCGAGGCGCGTGAGGTCGCCTTCGAATGCGACCGGGTCCGGCGGCAGCATTACCTCCAACGTATGCCCGGCCGACTCGATCGCCGGACCGACGATTTCGAGAGCATGGGTCACGACATCGCTTAGGAGCACACGGGTCGTCTGCAAGTTCAATTTGTTCCGGCTCAAGCGCGAGACGTCGAGCAGGTCGTCGATCAGCCGGACCATGTGCGACAGTTGCCGCTCCATCATGTCGCGCGCTTTGGCGGCCGCTGAGGATGCCGTCTCCCGACGATTCGACGATCGCAGCGAGCTGGGCCTGGGCTTGTGCGGATCGCCTGCGCTCGGTCACGTCCCGAAACACCAAGACCGCCCCTACACGCTCTCCGCCGTCGCTTTGCATCGGGGCCGCGGAGTCGTCAATAGGGCGCTCTGTTCCGTCGCGCGCGATCAGGATCGTGGGATGCTCGAGTTCGACGGTCCTGCGTTCCCTCAACGCACGGAGCGCTGGATCGTCGATGGGCAGTCGCGTCGCTTCGTCGACGGCGCAAAACACCGTACTCAGCGGTTGGCCCTTTGCTTCCGCCTGCCACCAACCCGTGAGCGCTTTGGCCACGGGATTGAGAAACACCACACGTCCTTCGCAATCGGTGCTGATCACGCCGTCGCCGATGCAGGCAAGCGTGATCCGCAGCCTCTCCCGCTCTTCGCGAAGCGCGCGCTCGATCCCCTGCCGCTCGGCCGGGGCGTCTGGCCCGATCTGCGAGCCGTCGGCTCGTGATCGGCGATCGTCTTGTGCCGTCATCAGCGACCGCCCGCGGCGCGCCGCAGGCGTTGGCAACCGATTCCGGAGGACACCATCCGCAATCGCGCCGCATCTACCCACACGAGGGGCAGGGCGACGGCGATGCGCAGAGAGACGCCGCGTGCCGCGGCAACGGCCTGAAGCTGCGTCTCGACATCGTACGCCAGGGCGCCGAGTCGACCTGCTGAGTCGTCGGCGAGTCCTCGGGGATTGAGCCGGTTTACGCGCGAGTCTCCAGATCTGCAAGCACGCGCTCCATCTGTTCGACGCCACTCCGAACCAAGCCGGACGCCTTTACATGCGTAGCGCTCCCCGGATCCGCGCTCTCGATGAGGGACGAGGCGATGACCAGCAGTTGCATCGGCCCGCGCATTTCGTGGGCGACCATGCGATTGAAATCTTCCAGGCGTTGCTGCTGCTTGGCGATCGATTCGTCATAGATGGCAACGAAGGTGTCGACGGTGGTTTGCATCACCACGCGGATCGCCCGGTGAAGGCATCGGGTCACGCGATACGCGTCCTGCGCCGAAAGGGGGCCGGGCAACTGCCGCGTTTGCTCTTCGATGAAGTCCTCCAAGATCGCGGCGAACAGATCGTACTCGCGCAGGATCTGGTGCACGGATGCTTTCTGGCGAAAGCGTAGTTCGCCGAGCTCGCGCGCCTTGATTTCCATGGCACTGCTCACCGCGATCTCGTTCTCGACGGAATCTCTTAAGTGAGCGGCGATCTCCACCAGGAGCAATGGGACATGATCCGATAGGGTGTGCGAGGGAAACTCGTCGCGCACCCCGACGGGCAGCATCGCGAGGAGCTTGTGCAGCCAAAGATCGGCCAGACGAGCGCTCTCCTCGCCCATCCGTTGCGCCATTCTCTCGTTTGCGGTTTCCAAGAATGCCTCGCTGCCAACCTTGCGTCTTCAAGACGGGTGAACGCCGATTACCCCATCAGCGTTCGCACGGCCGTCACGGAATTGTCAAGATAGTTCCGCGCGGTTTTGGTAATGGGCCACGTTGGATGTAGGACAAGCCGCGCGCGGCGACTCCCTCACGGAACTCCGTCGCCGTGCCGTAGCAGCCTGTTGAAAAACTGCCTGGCTCTTCGAGACGCCCCTCCGGGGCTCCTCAGCGCGAACGGAATCGCTCGGTTTTCCGTTCGGCCTGAGGAGGCGCGTAGCGCCGTCTCGAAGGCCAGGGGATTTTTTCAACGGACTGTTAGCCGGCGTCCGCCACGACCGGTGCTTTGGGCAGAGCCCCAAGGTTCTTCAACGAACTGCTATACCGAACCTCCTGCAGCAGCGCGCGACCGCAGCAAATCGCGGATCTCCGTGAGTAGCACGACGTCGGCCGGCGGCGCCTCCGGCGCCGCCACGGTGGGCTCGGCGCGCTTGAGCGAGTTGATGCCCTTGACGACGAGGAAGATCGCGAAGCCCTGGATCACCAGCGCGAGGAGCGCGTTGATGAAGGTACCGTAGGCGATGACGACTGCCGGCACCTCCTTCTCGACCGTCAGCTGGGTGATCGGATGGACGCTGCCGACGTTGAGAGCCGGCGCCAACTCGTAGGCGTACGAGCCGAAGTCGATGCCGCCGAGGACGTATCCGAGCGGCGGCATCATGATGTTGTCGACGAGCGACTTGACCACCAATCCGAAGGCAGCACCGATGATGATACCGACCGCAATGTCGATGGCGTTGCCTTTGATGATGAAGGTCTTGAACTCTTTGATGATGCCCATGGTAACTCCTGGTTCCCGTCGCGCGGTGCCACGCCAAAAGTTCATCGCAGCGGACGCCATTCTCCAACCGGTCGCACTATAGACATCCGCGCAAACGGATCAATCGAAGCGAGTTGCAACCAAAAGGCTGCAATCCGCCGGGCTAGCGCAGAAGGAGCCAGCCCGGAGCAAGCAAGACGGATAGAGTCGCCGCGGCGACAGCGGCGAGAATGAGGACGCTGGCGACAGACCAGGCCGCGAAGGCCACGTTGTCGCCGAACCGGGCACGCGGCGGGTCCCGTTCGAGTGCCAGCTCTGAGCGCATGGCGCCGACGCGCCGTTCGAGCAGGGCGTCGCTGAACTCGGTCCGGTACAGATTGCGCGAGTGGCGGCCGCGGACGAAGGCGCGCCATACCGCGGCCGGGGCGAGGAAGAGACCGATGCCCATTGCCAACAGGTTGAGCGTCCAGGCGGCGTAGTGCTCCGCGCAGCCGGCGGCGTTCTCCCAGGCACCGATCTCGGCCTCGCCGGTCCACGTCGTCGCATAGCCGGTGAGGGCGTGGTGGAGGTCGTGCAAGCGCACGGAGCGCACGCGCGCGGCACTATTCGGAAGAAAAATCGGCACCGGGCCGGCCATGAGCTTGACCCAGCGCTCGGTGTAGCTGCCTTCGTCGAAGCCGTTGGCGGCGAAGTACCGTGCGCGCGCTTCTCGCAGGGCCAGGTGGCTGTCGTCGAGCGCGCGATCCCCGGTCGCATGCATAGCGCGCCCCTCCATCACAATGTCCCGGCGAATGAAGTCGAGGCGCCGGTCAATAGAGCACCCGCCCCCGGGATCCGCGTCGCGTGGAGCGCGACGGAATCATCGGATTCGCTGCAACGCCGATCTTGTGCATGTTCAGACTACCCGCACAGCGGAACGTGATTGCGGGATTTCACGCACGTACAATTCCGGCGTTGCGCGGGACGAATAGTGTTGACACTGGAGCTATGCTGCACGACGCTGAAGTCGTGAACCTCCACGCTCCAACCCGCTCAACCACCCCCGTGCATCGGCTCTTCGACCGTGTGCCCACCCGCCCTTTCCACGCCGCAACCGCCGCCGTCCGCCTGCTCCTCGCCATCGCCCTGCTGCCGCTCGCGGCGCAGGCCCAGCGCGGGGTTCCGCAAGACGGCTATCCCAGTTGGCACGAACGCGTGCTGCAAGTGCTCGTCAACCGAGTGCGCGCCGACCCGGACGGAGAGGTCAAGGCGTGCAGCAGCACCGCGCGCGCCCCCCTGGCGTGGGAGTACAACCTGAACCGCACCGCCCGCTTCCACAGCGGCAACCTGGCCCGGACAGGAAAATTCCAGCACGACTCGCCGTGCACGCTGGTTCCCACCATCGCGAATCTCTTCCCGCCACTCGGCAGCTGCGACGGCTCGGCCGCCTGCGCCTGCGTCGGCGGGACCGTCACCTGCAATCCCACGTGCACCACATGGTCGGGGCGAATGACGCTGTTCGGGAGTCCCGGCGGCGGCCGCGCCGAGAACGTCGCTTACGGTTACACGACGCCGCGCTCGGTCCACACCGCCTGGATGGGTAGTTCCGGCCACTGCACCAACATTCTCGGATCCTACGCCGTACTCGGGGCCGGGCGGGACGGCACCCACTGGACCCAGAATTTCTCATCTAGCGGCAACGTCACCGGCACGCTCATCGCAGGCGGCCACGAACCTCAGTCCGTCGGCACCTCGAGCACCAACGTCGAGTTTCGCACCAACTACTACGATACCAATGGCGGCCCACTGAGCGGCGCCGTGAACATCGACGGCACCTGCACGCCGATGACACTCGAACGCGGCAGCGCCACCAACGCAACCCACCTCGCCACCGTACCGCTCGCGGGCACCGCGTGCCGGCGCTACGCCTTCGTCTTCACCGACCCCCTCGGCGCGACCGTGCGTCTGCCGGAGACCGGCTCCTACGGCGTCGGCGGCGCCGGCTGCGCGGATTGGACCGCTCAAGCGCCACCCGAGTGTGGCGTGCCCGCCACCTCGACACCAACGAACACCCGGACAGCGACGCCGAGCATGACGCCGAGCGCGACCCAGAGTTGGACTCCGAGTTCGACCCAGAGCAACACCTCGACAATGACTCCTACGGCGACCCCGACGCCGACGAGAACAGCGACGCCACTTCCCACGTGGACGCCGACGACAACGGCGAGCCAGACGCCGACTCGTTCGCCGAGCCAGACACCGACAGCGAGTCCGACGCAGCCACCGACTTGGACGCCAACGGTGAGTCCGACGCAGACTCCGATACCAACGCATACGGCGACAGCAACGTTGGCGGCGACGCACACCCCATCTGTCACGCCTACCATTACGTCGACGTACACGCCGTCGGTGAGCCCGTCCGCAAGCGCGTCCCCGACTGCGACCGCGACCGCGACTGCGACGCGAACGCCGGTCGAGGCCTGCAGCTGCTATGGCGACGCCGACCGCAACGGCTTCGTCAATTTCGCCGACTTCGGCGAAGTACAGCGCCGCTTCGGCACCGCCGCCGACCCCGAAACCGGGAGCGGCGACGGCGATTGCAACGGCTTCGTCAACTTCGCCGACTTCGGCGCGGTGCAGACCCACTTCGGACAACCGTGCAACTGACGCTCTGCGCGCCTTGCACGACAGCGGTCGGCGGTCGGCCTTCGCAGCCGACATCGAGAGGTGACGGATCGCAACCCCTTCCCAGGGACATCCACCCATTGCCTGTGGGGACTCTGGCTATTCGCGCGGTGTGCGATCCTTACGCACGCGCCGCCAGGTTTCCCGGTAGACGCTCCGGCGCGGGCCGAGGGCAACGATCGCGACAATCATTCGGCCGGGGCGGGGAGCTTACGATCGAACGCACCTATACAGGTCCCCGAGTCCCCCAATGGATCAGGCCGCGGTGAGCGTCAGCAGGATGTCGGCGTACCAGGCGCAGTTCAGCCCGAGAGCCTCGTCCAGCTTCAAGTCGCGCGTGCCGACGTCGAGCCGGGCCGAGTGCACCCCGAGCAGCCGCCAGGGCAGGTCGCCGAGTTTCGCCTCGGGCGCGGCGACGCGCGCCACCACCGGCGCGCCGCTGCTGCCGCGGTGGGTGCGGGCGTCGGTGAGGAAGTAGCCCTCGCCCTGGAACCGCCAGCCGAAGGACGAGGCGATGATCGCGTGGCGGACGATCGGCATGTGGTGCAGGGTGTCGTGGAAGCCCAGGGGGAAGCCGACGATCAGCAGCGGCGAGCCGACTTCGACCGGGTCGGTGGTGCGGGCGATGTGGTGTGGCGAGAAGGCGCGGGAGATCATCGTCTTCGGCAGCGCGCCGCGGTCGATCTCGATCGCCGCGACGTCGATCTCGCCGGCCGTGTCGAGCCCCTGGCGCCAGATGCTCTCGCCGTCGCGGTAGAGCGGGATCGAGAAGCCGCTCGAGCGCGCCAGGTTGTCGGGGTCCGTGTGTAGTTCGATCTCGATACGGTCGGGAAAGTGGGAGTTCGCCGGATCGATCAAGACGTGTCTGCTGGTTACCAGGAAGAGGCGCCGGTCGCGTTCGAAGAAGAAGCCGGTGGCGTTGGTGAGCTGCCGCTGCTGCGCGAAGGTGAAAACACGGGAGGTCGTGAGCAGGACGGTCTCGATCATCACTACATTTTGTAGCCTCATTGCGGTACCGACGAAACGGACGGCGCGAAACGGCCCGTTTAAAAGGTGCCCTTCGACAGGCTCAGGGCGATCGGGGAGCGGAGGGGCACCCGATCGTCCTGAGCTTGTCGACGCACGCGCAAGGGATTCTCGAGCGGTGTCGGCTCCTAGCGACATCCGCCCGTGGCAGGAAATCGCCGCAGAGCGCGCGCGGTGAAGTGATCTCAGCCACGGCCCCCACTCCTCCAGGAGGTTTCTCGCGGCGATCCGGGCGACCGCCGCTGTACCACCGCGCGAGCGCCGTGCTACTCGACAGCGGACGCAGGAGGCGCACGCGCATGACGAACTTGGGCGAACTGATCCACCGGCAAAACGCAACCTATAGCCGCCGCTACAACAAGGCGCTGCTCGACGAACTCGTGCACGTCGGCGATCCAATCGCGGACGCCGCCACCGCGGCGCTCCACGAGAAGGCCTACAACGCCGACGGCGGCCAGCTGCAGCAGTTGCAGCGCCTCGCCGACGCCGGCAACGAACCCGCCCAGGCGTTCTTCGCCGACGCCGCGCGCACCCCCGACTGGCTGGAGCGCCCCCTGCTCGAACGCGGCCAGAAGCTGGCCCTCGCCTATACCCGCCACTACGGTCTGTCGCTGACCCACAGCCTCTTTTCCGGCGCGCTGTTCGCCCGCGCCACCCTGGTCATCGGCTCAACCGGACGCATCGGCAGCAACCCGCAGCGCCGCATCCAGGAGACCGGCTCCTTCATCGCCGCCATCCTCAAGCCCGGCGGCCTCGAACCCGGCGCACTCGGGCACGAAACCGCACTGCGCGTCCGCCTGCTGCACGGCTCCATCCGCGCCTGGCTCGGGCGCAGCCCGGGCTTCAACGAAGCCTACTACGGCACGCCCCTCGACCAGACCATGCTGGTCATGACCCTCGGCTTGTTCGATTACCTCAACCTGCGCTCACTGGTGCGGCTCGGTCTACCGCTGACCGACGACGACCTGCGCGCCCACCACCACATGTGGCGCTATGTCGGCCACCTCCTCGGCATCGACGAGCGGATGCTGACCGAGAACCTCGAGCAGGAGCGCGAACTGTGGAGCGCGCTGGTCGCGCACCAGGCCTTCCCGGAGCTGTTCGGCGACAACTTCCTGCGCCAGGCAACCGGCATGATTGGCGAACTCGTTGGGGCACGCGGCTGGGCGGACGGCGCGGTGCGCAGCTTCCTGCTCTTCCTCTCGGGGGCGGAGTGGTTCGGCGTGCCCAAGTCGCGTCAGCGCGATCCGCTGATCGACCTGACCTGGCTGCTGAGTCGCGGCGTCGGCACGGCGCGCGACTGGATCCCCGGGCTAGCGACGCTGATGGAGCAGGAGGGGCTGGCGCTGTTTGCGCAATCCGAGCGCACGGCGCGCAGCCACGGCTTCGGCGTGCGCATCGAGCGCGACGCGGCCGACGACGACCACGAGGTGACGTGGCAGGCGATGGCCGCCGGCGTGCGCGCGCGCTTCGCGCTGCGGCAGCGCGCGGCGGAGCAGCGCGCGGTGGCGGCGGCGCCTTGAGCCGACGGCAATGCGTCGAACCGGCGGTTGAAGGGGTTTGGGGTTTGAACTCATAAAACCCGAACCCTGAACCCCGAACCCAAAAGGCGTCGGCCCGAACAGGCCGACGCCTTTCCAATGAGCCGTCCGGGACTTGAACCCGGGACCCTCTGCTTAAAAGCGCGCCTGGGGACGACGAGAAAGACCAGGAATGGCAGGGCTTTCCGGCAGAATGCTGCGACCTCGAAGGATTTCGACTTCGATCACTTTCGATCCGCTTCGCTATCTCCCGCGAAGATCATCCAAAAACTCCGCTGCCGGAGCGACGCTCGTCAGCAGGCGACGATCACGGGCACGGGTACACGCGACATATAGAAGGTGACTTTCCGTATCGTAGACTTCCTGCAGGTCCGACTCGTCGCCGACGGTCTCGATCCGCTCTTGCAGCGGGATCACTTCGTCATCGCATGCCATCACCACGGCGGCTGTGCCACATTCCCGGGCGATGCGGTACTGGGTCGGCGTAACGGACAACGATTGGTTTGCCTTCCTGAGTCGAGAGGGATGCGACGAAGTCAATTTCTGGCAACCCGGAGGTCGCCGTCCGTTCACCCAGCTCGACGTCGGCGCTCCATTCCTGTTCAAGCTGAAGAGCCCCAACAATCACATCTCCGGCTGTGCGGCGTTCGTGAGCTTCACCCAGTTGCCGTTGTCGATCGCCTGGGATGTGTTCGCACGAAAGAACGGCGCCGCCTCTCGTGCGGAGTTCGAACGCATGATCCGGACCAAGGTCACGGATCGATCCGCGAAGGATCCGGTAATCGGTTGCACCGTTCTCAGCAGCCCAAGGTTCTGGGCTTTCAACGACTGGATTGAAGCCGGGCCCTACTGGAAGGGCACCGTCGTCGTAGGATGCTACTTCGACGAAAAAGAAAGCGACAGCCGTCATCTGTGGGCCGAAGTCGAACGCCGGGATCAGCAAGCCTTCGTCGTCGCGGTTTCCGAAGCTATGCGTTTCGGAACACCAACGCTCGTCAAAGCACGCCTGGGGCAGAGTGGGTTTCGCGTCGTTGTCACGGACGCCTACCAACGACGCTGTGCCATCACCGGTGAGCGAACCTTGCCTACTTTGGAGGCCGCACACATCCTCCCCTATTCCGAAAACGGACCGCACAACTTGCGCAACGGCCTACTGTTGCGTTCGGACTTTCACAGACTCTTCGACGCCGGACTCGTGACGGTCACGCCCAACTTCGTCGTGGAAGTCAGCCCACGTATTCGTGAGGAATGGTTCAATGGCAAGGCCTACTATCGCCTGCACGGCGAACGCCTCACAAGTCTTCCCGGTGATCCGTCTGAGCGACCTTCCGCGAAATACCTTCAGTGGCACAACGAAAACCGATTCGCGGCGTAAGCAGGGGGAAATGGGGACGCGCACGACTTTTGGTGCCTTGCCGCGCCAGACCAGTTGCGGGTCGAGGTCGGTGTTGCGTGGGTAGCGCAGTTCCTTCGGTTTCTGCTCCTCCCCCTGCATAAACGACTGGAACTCGGCGGTCGGGATGTTCCTGCGCGTGTCCGTCTCGTGCTTGAACGTGGAGACGATCTTGGCGGTATTCTTTCTGCTGCTCGTCTTTTTCGTCATCTCCCCCCGGCTTTCTTCCCGGTGGCGCCTCCGGTCCGGCCGCGGCCTCAGCCGCGCACGCCACCCGTCACGCGCGCGCAAGCTCCTGAGCGGGGCGGATGCCCGCCACCAGCTTGCGACGCTGCCCCCGTAGCGCGCGAAAGTCGCACTCGACCTGGAGGCCGTGCCAGAACCCGTCGGACTGGCCGAAGAAGGCGCCGAACCGGATCGACATCGCCGGCGTGATGGCACGCTGGCCGAGTTCGCCACGCACATCACCGGCAGCAGCGCCCAGTACGGGGCGAGCGGACGCAGCCCTACGCCAGCGTCAACTTCACCACCGCGCACGACGGGTTCAACTTGCACGACCTCGGCTGCTACAACGAGAAGCACAATGCGACCAACGGCGAGGACGACCGCGGCGGCGAGAGTCACAACCACGGCTGGAACTACGGTGCCGAAGGACCCAACGAGGGCCCCGAGGTGAGCGCGCTGCGCGAGCGCTCCCTGGCCGTGCTCCGGCTCGAGGGGATGGTATGAGCCGACCATCCCCTCGTCACCACGGCTGCACGTTTGGCGATGGACGGGCCCGCTTCGTCCTGCGCGCGCCGGGAGCGTGCCGTGCCGAGCTGATCCTGGGGGACGGCTCCCGGCTGCCCATGGCTCCCGAATCGGCCGGGTACTGGGCGCTCGAGCGCAACGACGTCCGGCCCGGCACCCGCTACGCCTTTGCGATCGACGGCGGCGATCCATTCCCCGATCCCGCTACCCGCTCCCAGCCCGACGGCGTGCACGGCTTCTCCGCGGCGGTCGACGTTTCCGCCTTCACCTTGCGGCAAACCTTTCCCGCCCTGCCGCCGCCCGCGCGACGGGTGCTCTACGAGTTGCACGTGGGCACCTTCAGCCCGGAGGGCACCTTCGACGGTGCGCGGGCGCTGCTTCCCCGCCTGCGCGATCTCGGCGTCTCCCTGATCGAGATCATGCCCGTGGCCGCGTTTCCAGGTAACCGCAACTGGGGCTATGACGGGGTTTCGCTCTTTGCACCCGCTGCCTGCTACGGCCGCCCCGAATCGTTGGCCACCCTGGTGGACGCCGCCCACGGCCTCGGACTCGGCGTGATCCTCGACGTGGTGTACAACCACTTCGGACCCGACGGTAACTACCACCCGTCACACAATCCCGAGTTTTTCAGTGACGCGGACAAGACGCCCTGGGGCGACGCGCTGAACCTCGACGGCCCCGGCGGGGAACACACACGCACCTTCCTCATCGACAACGCCCTGCACTGGCTGCGCGACTACCGCTTCGACGGGCTGCGCCTCGACGCCACCCACGCCCTGCGCGACGCCCCGCACAACCCCTTCACCGCGCAGCTGCGGCGCGCGACCAACGCCGCGTTCCCGGACAGGACGGTCCTGCTCTACGCCGAGGACGAGCGACACCCCGCGCGCTTTTGTCGTCCACTCGGCGCCGGCGGCAGCGGGTTCGACGGCGTGTGGGCCGACGACTGGCACCACCACGTTCGCCGCCGCGCCGCGGGCGACCGCGAGGGATATTACGCGACATACGACGGGAGCACGGAACGAATTATCGCCGTCTTGCGCGACGGCTGGGAGCACGAGGAAAGCGCCCCGGGCGCGGCAACATTTCCCCCGGCGGATTACGACAAATACGTCATCTGCCTGCAGAACCACGACCAGATCGGCAACCGGGCCCTCGGGGAACGCCTACACCACCAGATCGGACCGGAACTCTGGCGCGCCCTCTCCGTCCTCCTGCTGATCGCTCCCGAGACGCCCCTGCTCTTCATGGGACAGGAGTGGGCCGCCTCGTCGCCGTTCCTCTATTTCACCGATCATCACCCCGAACTCGGACGTCTCGTCACCGCGGGACGGCGCCGCGAGTTCGCCGGCTTCTCCGCCTTCTGCGACCCGGCTGCACGCGATCTCATTCCCGATCCGCAGGCGGACGAGACCTTCCTCCGCAGCAAAGTCGACCGGGACGAAGCCGCGCGCGAACCGCACGCCTCCGTACTGCGCCTGTACCGCGCCCTGCTCGGGTTGCGCACGAAGCACCCTGCCTTGTGTTCGACCGCGCGCGGCGATTTCCACGCCGAACCCGCCGGCCCGGACGGCGTCCTCCTGATCCGGAAAGGCGGGGGGGACTCCCTGCTTTGCGCCGCCTGGCTTGGAGAGCAACCCGGGCGCGTCGTCCTTGCGGGAACCGCGACATGGTCTCCCCTCTTCACCACCGAGGACGAGGGCTTCACCCCCGAGGGCGCACGGCCCATCTCCGTGAACAGAAGCGCGGATAAAAGGACGGAACTCTCCTTCGCCCGCGCGGGGGCGTGGATCGCCGAAACGAAAGGGCGCGCGTCGTGAGTGTCCCGCACTCGACCTATCGTCTGCAGCTGCACCGGGGGTTCCCCTTCCGTGCCGCGGCGGAACAGGTCGCCTACCTCCGAGAACTGGGAGTCGGCGCCGCCTATCTCAGCCCCCTGCTGGCGGCACAGCCGGGCAGCACGCACGGTTACGACGTGTGCGACCCGGAACGGGTCAATCCCGAACTCGGCGGCGAAGAGGGGCTCGCGGCGCTCGCGCGCACGCTGCGCGAAGCCGGGCTGGGGTGCGTGGCGGACTTCGTGCCCAACCACATGGGGGCCGACGCCACGCACAACGCCTGGTGGCGGGACGTGCTCGAGAAAGGCCCTGCGTCGTCCCGCGCGGAGTTCTTCGACATCGACTGGAGTCCCCCCAAGGCCGGCCTGCGCGGCAAGGTGCTGTTGCCCGTGCTGGGAGACGCGTACGGGCGCGTGCTGGAGCACGGCGAGCTGCGGCTGGCCGCGGACGGCGACCGCCTCGTGCTCTGCTATTTCGACCGGGTTTTCCCGCTCTGCGCCGCCACCGTCGCCGCGGCGGCCAGCGCGGCGGGGGCGGATCCCGGCGACCCCGAAGCGATCGCCGCCGCACTCAACGGCACGCACGGCGACGCTGCGAGCTTCGACGGCCTGCACGCCCTGCTGGAGCTCCAGGCCTACCGCCTCGCCAACTGGAAGACGGCCGTCCACGAAATCAACTACCGCCGTTTCTTCGACGTCAACGAATTGCTCGGCCTGCGCGTGGAAGAGCCCCGGGTGTTCGAGGCCCTGCATGCCCTGGTCCTGCGCCTCGCGTGCGAGGGCGTGCTCACGGGCCTGCGCCTCGATCACGTCGACGGCCTGCGCAACCCCAGGGGGTACCTGAAGGACCTGCGCGCCCGGCTCGAGGAGGCCGCGGAAGCCCGCCGGGACCACGTCGCTCCGTTCTATCTGGTCGTGGAAAAAATCCTCTGCGGCGAGGAAGAACTGCGCGCGGACTGGCCCGTGCAGGGCACCACGGGATACGAATTCCTCAACGACCTCAACCTGCTCTTCGTCGATCCCGCGGGACTGGGGAAGCTGCGGCGCCTCTACCATCGCTTCACCGGACGCACGGAACCGGTGGGCGCGGAGGAGCGCGCCTGCAAGCGGCTGATACTGTCGACCTCGCTGGCCAGCGAACTCAACGCCCTGGCCGTCCGCCTCGACCGCCTTTCCGAGTCGGACCGGACCTGGCGCGACTTCACGCTGGAGGCGCTCCGCGAAGCCCTGCGCGAGGTCATTGCGTGGCTGGGCGTGTACCGCACCTACGGGGACGATTCCGGCTTCGACGACGGAGACGAGGCCGCCGTGGAGGCCGCGCTGCGGGGCGCCATGCGCGACAACCCCGCTATCGATCCCAGCGTGTTCGACTTCCTGCGCCTGGTGCTGCTGCCGCGCGAGGACGACGCGGGAAGAAGCCTACCGATCAAGGCGCGACGGGACTTCGCCATGAAGTTCCAGCAGCTCACCGGACCGGCGCAGGCCAAGGGTGTCGAAGACACCGTGTTCTACCGCCAGGCCGCCCTGCTTTCGATCAATGAAGTGGGCGGCGGTCCAGGGTCGGGCGGGCTCGTGCCCGCCGACTTCCATCGCCGCGTGGCGGCCCGCGCCGCCCGCTTCCCGCACGGCATGCTGGCCACCGCCACGCACGACACCAAGCGCGGCGAGGACGCCCGCCTGCGCCTCGATGTCCTGACCGAATCGACCGACGCCTGGCGGCGGGCGGTGTACCAGATCGCGCGCACTGCCGCGCCCGTCCGCGTCCGGACCGCCGCGGGCAACGCCACCTCGCGCAACGACGAGTACATCCTTTACCAGACCTTGCTGGCGTGCTGGCCTCTGGACAGCGACGGAGAACCGGTGCCGGGCGACGAAGAACTCACCGCGCGCGTGCGGGAATATATGGTCAAGGCCGCGCGTGAAGCCAAGCTGCGCACCAGCTGGATCCACCCCGATGCGGAGTACGAGGAGGCGCTGACCGCCTTCGTGGACCGGCTCGTTCTCGGCCGGGCGGCGGCTCGCTTCCGCACGGCCTTCTTCCCCCTGATCAAATCGTGCGCGCGCGCCGCGGCCCTGCACGGCCTGCGGCAGACCGCTTGCAAGTGCGCCGCTCCTGGCGTGCCCGACGTATACCAGGGCACGGAGTTCTGGGACCTTTCCCTGGTCGATCCCGACAACCGCCGCCCGGTGGATTACGCACTGCGGGCGGCGCACCTCGCCGAGATCGCGGACCTGATCGATCCCGCCCGCGAACCTTCCGGCCGCGACGCCCGCGTGCGCGCACTGCTCGACCGCTGGCCCGACGGCGTCGTCAAACAGTACGTGCTGGCGCGTTGCCTGCGCTGGCGCGCAACCCACGCGCCGCTTTTCCTTGATGGGGAGTACGTCCCGCTCGCGTTCGACAGCGCGCCCGACTGGATCGGCTTCGAGCGCCGTCTCGGCGATGCGGCCCTGGCGGTGTGCTTCCCCGTGCGCCACGCGGCTTCACTACCCGAGGAGAACGCCTCCCTGGAACTGTCCGCCGGCTGGGCGGGGAGGCGCGCGCGCCACCTTTTCACGGGCACCGTCTTCACGCCGAAACCTGGGGACGGCGGCCCGAGAATCGCGCTCTCCGCGCTGACGGACGAGTTTCCCGTCGCATGGCTGTGGCGGACGGATAGCCCGAATGAGCGGCGGGAAACGTCATGAGGTCTGGTGTCGGACGTTCCCCCCAGAAGCGATGCCGCTGTGCTCGTGCTGGCCATTCCGATCGATTTCATTGGCAGGATCTTGCCGGACCTTCCCAGGCTCCCTCGATCTCGACGAGCAGATCCGCACGACAGATGTCGGCTACGGCATAAAGTGGCCGCACGGCCGGAGCGATGAAGCTCTCCACCGCCGACCGGATCGCCGGCGCATCCTCAGCGCTGCGAACGTAGACCCGTAGATTGGCGGGCGCGTATGTCGGGAAATGCGCAGCCGACAAGCGACGTTCGTTCGCTCGCTGCACCACAGCATGTAGATTCGCGAGTGTTTCCCTCGTCTGTGCGACCGGATCGCCGACATGGCGCGTTTCGTGGCCGACAATGCTCGCTGTTCCCGCCGCCAAAAGAAGATCCTCTTCCGGCCGCTGCAGAATCATGGATCGTGAAAACTCCGGCGCTACCGGCCCGTAGCGGCGCGGATACCTGAAGGCGCTGATCTGTCGCGGGTTTTCGCAAGATAGCGCAGCAGACTTCGACGCGAGGACGCAGATTGAAATCGCTCCCGGAACGCGACCGACGCAGCTGGCTGCGGGCGGGGCCATGTATCTCGTCGCGAATGGCTGCAACGCTCGCCCTCGACCGATACAGAACTGCTTGTAGCGCTCTGCGTCACCGACGCCTTGGTTCAGCTGCGGAATGAAGTTCCAGAAGCGTACCAGGTGCGAGAAGCCGCAGCCCACGACGGTTGCGATCAACCGCAAGTAGGTCGCCTCGACGCACTGAGCCACGTCGGAGTCCTCAACCGCTTCGATATGGGCGATGATCTCGTGGTCATCCGCAGCGAACCGGATCCCGCCGTCGTTTCCCGTCGCCACGATCCGACGGGCGATCCAAACCTCGAAGCATGGCCGCATCCCGGCGGGAGTCCGAAACCCGGAGCGGACGTAGCGAGGATCGTCATGCAATTTCCCGGCAACCGCGTCGTCGGCGGCGAAGATCGCAGCCGCTTTCTCGAGGGGAATGTCTTCGAGGGCATCGTACATACGGGGCACGAGACCGCTTCCGGGCCTCGCCAATGCGAATTCGGTTGGCGCTACGGTTGGAGTTCGTTGCATACGGACGATGCCCTACGGCGCCTGCCTCGCTCGCTCCCGAACACCTGTCGGACGAAGTCGCAAGGGAAAATGGGGTCAAGTCTGGAACCTTGCACACTTGGATTGGAAGTACGACTTTCCCGGCCTGCCCCCGTTCCGCCTCGCGTGCGGTGACGTGGTAGACGGCACCGGGGAACTCGATGCGAAGGGGCCGTGCCTTGCGGGAGCCAGAGCACGCGCGGCGAAACGAGAGCGCATGTCGCGCCACACGTGGCGATCCATGCGACGAACAGCTCGGCGGGGGCAGGGCTCTCGGATGTGGACTCACATGGAGTCCACTCGCGTTCGAATGCGCAACGTCTGGGAGTGCGGTCGGGTGCGGACGAGTCCGTGGCGAAGTTCAAGATTGAAGCGCTGCCCGATTCTCAAGGAAGATTGCGTCATTCCCGCGAAAGCTTGTCCCCGCGGGGAGCGGGGAGCACGGAGCGCGGAGCGGGAATCCACGATTGATGCTGGATTCTGGGCCCCCGCGTTCGCGAGGGCGACGGAAGTTCGAGAAGTGCAACCGGCTGTCGCGTTGAGCGGCCGGCATTACGACCAGGCGCAATGCCGGTCAATTATGAGCAGAGGTAGAATCGCATTCGGGCGACATCCTCGCCCCGCACTTTCGCGGGGTGAGGATGTCGGTCCCCTGCAACTCGTACGACCCGTGGGACCTACGCCGAGAAGCTGAGCAGACGGTGCGCTTCCTGGAGATTGTCGTGGATTCTCACCTGCGTCGGGCACACGGCCTCGCACGGGGCGTTGCAACCGTCGCATAGCGTCGCCGTGCGCTCGAGCTTGGCGTAGAGCGCCATCGCTTCCTTCTCGGAGCCGTAGTCTTTGAAATACATGCGGTGGCGCAAGATGTCGTTGATCGGCAAACCCTGTGGGCACGCGCCCAGGCAAATACCACAGTGCGGCTGGCAATAGTCGCCCGCGACCAGCCTGTCGTACTTGTCGAGCACGGCGACTTCGGTCGGCGTCGCCGCCTTACCCGAGGCGTAGAGATACTCCTCGACCTGCTCGTGCGTCGAAATCGAAACCACCAGGCAGCCGACCGCCGGGTTTCCCAGCACCCACTTGAATGCCGCCTGGCTGTAAGAGTCCGCCTCGTCGCGAAATTCGGCGAGGTTCTGGTGCTTCGCGCCCTTGAGCGTCTTCATCGCGACGATGCCGACGTCGTTCTGCTTCGCCTTGTCGAGGATGTGGCCGAAGTTCGGCCACATGCCGTAGTGGTACGCCAGCATCATCACATCGAAGCGGCCGGAGTCGATCGCGGCGTTGGCGACCTCCTCGAGGTTCGGCGTGTGGGTGCTGACGCCGAGAAAACGCACCTTGCCCTGCTCCTTGAGGCGATCGAACGCCTCGTGGATGTTCGGTGCGCGTAGGCGCTCGAGCCGGTCGCACGAGTGAATGTGGATCAGGTCGACGTAGTCGGTTTGCAAACGCTGCAGGCTCGCCTCGACGGTGGCGATGATCTCGGGGACGGGCGTGTCGTCGTGGAGATGGCCGTTGCCCCGGCAGAACTTGGTCGCGAGGAAGATCTTGTCGCGCTGGCGCTGCTTGAACGCCTCGCCGAGAACCTGCTCCGAACCGGTATCCGCATAGTCCGGAGCGGTATCGAAGTAGTTGATGCCGCGGTCGATCGCGTCGAGGGCGACATTGACGTCGCGAATCCGGCTCGAACCGAGCGAGATGTCGGAGACCATGACGTTCGTGCGCCCGAGGCGGCGGTAGGCGACGACCTTGGAATCCTTCCACTGCGGCTTGCGCACCGGCGATTCCTTCTCGACCTCCGCGAGGAACATCTCGTTCGCCACCGGGATCCAGCCGCGATTGCGCGCTACCGCGAGACCGATGCCGCCCGCCGCAGCGGCAACGCCCGTACCTACGGCTCCCGCGTAGCGCAGGAACGATCGGCGCGACTTACCCGTCGATACCATCAGGGCTGACTGCATCGGGTCGATCGGCGCGAGCACGGCTGCTGGGCTCGCCTCGTTGCACTTGGTGCAAACGAGCTGGCGCCAGCGCGCGAACGCCGCGGCGGTCGCGAGCAACAACGCCGCCAACGGCAGATACAGCTTCCATAGAGGGAGGATATCGCGCTGCTGGCCCTCGACGAGATCATGGAGAAGACTGCCGCCGAGGACGAAAGAGCCAACAAAGCCCAGGGCGAACAATGCGGCTACCGCCTGCCATCGCACGCGCACGAGTCTCGGCGACTTCGAGCCGCCACACTTCGAGCAATTCATGCGTTCCTCCACATTAGGGATGGCGCGGACTCTATAAGGCATCGGCCGAGGTGTCTACGCATCCGGGCCCGCATGACAGCGGTCAAGAACCCGGCGTGGGCGGCGCCGGGCAGCCGCTGAGGCCGTTGTTCACCGCGGCGATGATCTCGTCGACGGTCACCGAACCGTCGCCATCTCCATCGGCCGCCGGGCAGACCGCGATACCGATCGAGCCGAGGCCCATATTGACCAGCGTCACCAACTCGTCGACCGTGACCTCACCGGAAGCGTCGCAGTCGCCGATGCAGCCGGCCGCACCGCTACCACCCATACATGCACCGCCGAGACACTCGGCCGCATCGATACACATCGCACCGTCGTGCAGCCCGCCGCGGCAAACGCCCGTCGTCGCGCTGCAGGTGCCGCGCGGGCAATGCGCGTCGCGCAGGCAGCCGAAGCCCTTTTCTGCGCCGGACATGCAGACGCGCGCCGTCGCCACACATGCTGCACCGTTCTCACAGGCGAGCAGAGGCTCGCAACACGCGCCTTCGCGCGCGCCACCGACACATGTCCCCAAGTCGGGATCCGAGCCACAGACGGTAGCCTGCGTGCAGGCGCCACCCGGGCAGTAGCAATCGAAGCGATCGGCGCCGCCACCGTCGCACACCGCGGCAGCACGGACGCAGTAGCCGCCTCCACAGTCGTCGTCGCGCGCGCAGGCACTACCGGCGGCCTCGCCTCCCCCGCACAGCCGGGGAAAGGCGACCGTCGACGTGTCGGCGGCCGCAGCGAGCGGGCCAAGGGCGAGCATCGCAATGGTTGAGAGAACAAAAGCCAGCTTCATACGTTCCACTTGTGCCCGTCCCGGAAGACGATTTCCACCCGAAAGATCGTCCGTACCTGCGCTCCGCAGTCGATTGTCAGCGCTAGTCGATTCCGCTACCCAGAACCCAGACACAAGAGGAGGAACGAACATGGCTGCCACCGAATCGACAATGGTACCCCTCGGCACCCCGGCTCCGGACTTCCAGTTGCCGGATACCAACGGCAAGATCGTGCGTCGCGACGAGTTCACCAGCGCTCCCGGCCTGCTGGTGATGTTCATCTGCAACCACTGTCCGTTCGTCAAGCACATTCGCAAAGGGCTCGCCCGGTTCGGCCGCGACTATGCCGCACGCGGCCTCGCGATCGTCGCGATCAACGCCAACGACGTCGCCAACTACCCGGAAGACAGCCCGGAGAAGATGAAGGTAGAGGCGCTCGACGCCGGCTACAATTTTCTCTACCTCTTCGACGCGACTCAAGAAGTCGCCCAGGCCTTCGGCGCGGCTTGCACCCCGGACTTCTTTCTCTACGATCGCGAAATGCGCCTGGTGTACCGCGGCCAGTTCGACGCCAGCCGGCCGAGCCACGACACGCCCGTCACCGGCGAGGATCTGCGCCGAGCCTGCGACGCCCTGCTCGACCGCCGGCCGGTTCCGGCGGAGCAAACGCCGAGCGTCGGCTGCAACATCAAATGGAAAGCGCAATAACCGCTGTGGAGGGAACATGATCGAAGAGGGCAAAGCCGCACCCGCATTCACGCTCAACGACGGCGACGGCAACAAAGTCAGTCTCAAGGATTTCAAGGGCAAGAACGTCGTCCTGTACTTCTATCCCAAGGACGACACCCCTGGCTGCACCAAGGAGGCGTGCGGCTTCCGCGATCTCTGGAAGGAGATCCAAAAGCTCGACACCGTCGTCCTCGGCGTCTCCGCCGACGGCGCCGAGTCGCACCAGAAGTTCACCCAGAAGTACAAGCTGCCGTTTCCGCTGCTCTCCGACCCCGACCGCGCCGTGATGGAAAAGTACGGCGCCTATGGCGAGAAGATGATGTACGGCAAGAAAACCGTCGGCGTCATCCGCTCGACCGTGCTGATCGGCCCCGACGGCAAGGTGATCAAGCACTGGGCCCGCGTCCCCAAGGCGGAAACCCATCCGGAAAAGGTGCTCGAGGTTCTCCAGGGACAATGAGCCGAAGCGCGAAAGGCGAAAGGCGTAAGGCTGAACGCGCAAAGCTCGGCTCAGGCGCCTTGGCCGCGTCTTGCGCCTTTCGCCTGGAGCGTTTCGCCTGACTTCACTCTTCCGGCAAGAATGGTCGGAAGAGTGAGGCCAGGTTCGGGCCGCGGCGTAAGGTGTGGCCGCCGTCGACGCCGAGACACTGGCCCGTGATCCATGCGGCCTCGTCGCTGAGCAGGAACGCGACGATCGCGGCGACGTCGACCGGCCGGCCGACGCGCGCAATCGGCATGCAGCGAAGATAGTCCTCGGTCGCCTCACTACTGCCCGTGAGCGGCACCGCGAGGTCGGTGTCGACGATGCCCGGCATCACCGCGTTCACCCGGATGCCGTATTCGCCGAGATCGTCCGCCGCACAGCGGGTCAGCATGTTCACCGCCGCCTTCGAGGCGCAGTAGGCGCTCATGAAGCGGTGCGTGAGCGCCGCGGCGATCGAACTGATGTTGACGATGCTGCCGCCGCCGGCGCGCTTCATCGCCTTCGCCTCGAACTTGAGCGACCGGAACACCCCGGTCAGGTTGGTGTCGAGCGTCTGCTGGAAGTCCGCCGTCGACGCATTCAACACCGTCCCGATCGACCCCATCCCGGCGGAATTCACCGCGAGGTCGAGGCGGCCGAAACGCGCCAGCGTCGCCTCGACAGCCTGCTCGACCGAGTCGTCGCTGGTCACGTCACAGCGCGTCCACGCGGCGGCTTCTCCCAACCCGGCCGCAGCGTGCTCGAGCACCTCGACGCGGCGGCCCGCCAGCATGACCTGCGCGCCGCCTTCGGCGAGCTTCGCGGCGCACGCAAGCCCGATTCCCGTGCCTCCGCCAGTGACGAACGCAACCCTTCCCCTGAACGGCAACATGGCGACCTCCGCATGGTTTGCGCCGGTTCGAGCACCGTCGTCGGGCGAAGGCAAACGCAGTCGGGCGAACGCCTTGCCTTTTGACGCGGGGGCAATGATGTTGCGACGGCAACGTCACCTCGATGGAGGCCGATACCGATGGCGCGATCCGACGACGAAAGACTGCGGGAGATGCTCGACCGGGCCGAGATTCGCGAGCTGTTGCTGCGCTACGCGCACGGCGTCGACCGGCGCAACCTGACCCTGGTCGGATCGTGCTTCACCAGCGACGCGACCTACGATGGCACTCTCGGCCACGGCACGATCGCCGCGGCGCTCGCGGCGCTGCGCGAACGAATGACCCGCTACGAGAGCACCCTGCACCTGATCGGCAACCAGTTCATCGAGTTGCGCGGCGACGAGGCGAGCAGCGAAACCTACACGGTAGCCTACCACCGCTTCCGCGGCGCCGACGGACCGAGCGTGCTCTCGGTCGCGGTGCGCTACCTCGACTTGGTGGTCCGCGACGACGGCGAGTGGCGCATCCGCGCGCGCACGGTGCAGCCGGAATGGCAGCGCTACGACGAGGTGTTCGACCCGGCGCAGGGGGCGTACGGGCCCGAGGGATGAACGCGGCGCGAACCCGTGCACGGCAGCAGTGCCCTGCAGCCGTTGACTCGAACCCGACACGCAGCTATCCGTGAACAAACGTTCGTTTGAATCCCCGTGCTCGACCGGGTGATCCCATGACTCCTTACGCCTACGAACGACTGTCCGCCCAAGACAGCTCCTTTCTCCTCTTCGAAGGACCGAATACCCACATGCACATCGGCGGTACGACACTCTTCGAGGTCGGTCCGCTACGCACGCCGGCGGGCGGCGTCGATATCGATCGCATCCGCAAGTACGTCGGCTCCCGCCTCCACGCCATCCCCCGCTACCGCCAGAAACTCCACTACATCCCGGTCGAGAACACGCCTGCCTGGGTCGACGACGAACACCTCAACCTCGAGTACCACGTCCGCCACTCCGCCCTCCCCCGCCCCGGCGACGACGCGCAGCTCAAAGCCCTGTCGGCGCGCATCATGTCGCAGCAGCTAGATCGCAGTAAGCCGCTTTGGGAGCTGTGGATCGTCGAAGGGCTGAGCGGCGACCGCTTCGCCATGATTCTCAAGACGCACCACAGCGTCGTCGACGGCGTCTCCGGCGTCGACCTCGTCGGCGCCCTGCTGCGGCCAACTCCCGACGAGAAGATCCCCCGCGCACCGCACTGGGAGCCGCAACGCCGTCCGTCCACCAGCGAATTCCTGCGCGAAGAACTCGCCGCAGCCACCCGCTCCTCGATCCAACTGGGCACCCTGGTGCAAAACGCCTGGTCGGCGCCCGAGAGCCTCCGCGAGACCCTCTTGAGCAGCGTTTCCGCCGCCTGGGAGTTTCTCAACGCCGGGCTGCGCATCCCCGCGCCCACTCCGCTCAACCAGGACATCGGCCCGTACCGCCGTTTCGACTGGACCAGCTTCGACCTCGCCGAGGTCAAGGAAATCAAGAACCGCCTCGGCGGCTCGATCAACGATGTCGTGCTCGCCGTCGTCGCCGGCGCCGTGCGCAACTTCCTCAAGTACCGCCGCGCGCGGGTGCGCAGCGTCGACTACCGCGTCGTCGTGCCGGTCAGCGTCCGCCCCGCCGGCGACGACGGCTCGTCGGGCAATCGCGTCTCCGCTTGGCTGATGTCGCTGCCGATCGACGAGCGCGACCCGCGCGAGCGCTTCGCCCGCATCTGCGCCACCACCGCCGAACTCAAGCGCACGAACCAGGCCCACGGCATCGAGATCTTCACCCAGATCGCCGAATTCGCCGCGCCGATCATGACCCTCGGCGTCCGCCTCGCCGCCCGCGTCGAACCGTACAACATGATCATCACCAACGTCCCCGGGCCGCAGCAGCCGCTCTACCTGCTCGGCGCGCCGATGGTTGCCGGCTACCCGAACGTGCCGCTGTTCGAAAAGCAGGGGCTCGCCGTCGCCCTCCTCAGCTACGCCGGTCGCCTGAACTGGGGCTTCAATGCCGACTGGGATCTGGTGCCCGACATCGGCCGCTTCACCGCTGCCGTCGAAGAATCCTTCCGCGAACTGCATGCCGCCGCGCACGCCGGTTCGGCCGCTGACACAGCTGATTGAGCGATGACTTCGCGACCGATTGCTGCCATGAGCAAGCCGTCCGCCAGCATCTCGCGGCGTGCCACAACGACGTGACGACCAAAAGGAGTAGGGGATGGAGTTCGGGCTTTTCGTTCAAGCACACGTGCCGCAGGCTGAAATCGAAGCCGACCCGGCCAATGCCGAGCACGACCGGTTGATGCGCGAGATGGATCTCGCCATCCATTGCGACCGCAACAACTTCAAATACGTCTGGTCGGTCGAGCACCACTTCCTCGAAGAGTACTCGCACATCTCCGCCTCCGAGGTCTTTCTCCCCTACCTCGCCGCCAAGACCGAGAGGATCCACGTCGGCTCGGCCATCTGGAATCTGACGCCGCCGGTGAACCACCCCGCGCGCACGGCAGAGCGCGTCGCGATGATGGACCATCTCACCGAGGGGCGCTTCGAGTTCGGCACCGGCCGCGGCTCGTCGAGCACGGAATTCCTGGGCTTCGGTATCGACGACGGCCCGACGACCAAGGAGATGTACGACGAAGCGCTGCGCGAGATCTTCCGCATGTGGCGCGAGACCAAGTACAGCTACGACGGCAAGTACTTCTCGATGCCGGAGCGCAACGTGCTGCCGAAGCTCTACTCCAAACCGCACCCCCCGCTCTGGGTCGCCTGCGGCAGTCCATCGACGTTCGAGAAGGCGGCGCGCCTCGGCCTCGGCGCGCTCTGCTTCAGCCTCGGCGCACCCAAGGACTTCGCCCCGCTGATCAAGATCTACAAAGACAACATCAAGCACGCCGAGCCGGTCGGCGACTACGTCAACGACAACGTCGCCTGCGTCACCCAACTCGTCTGCGCCGAGGATGGCAACGAGGCGCGCGACCTCGCCTGCAACATGGGCAACATGTACCACACCAGTCTCGTCTTCCGTTACCTCGACTCGTTCCCACGCCCCGCCGGCATTCCCGAGTGGCCGCAAACGCTACCCGAACTCAATCGCGACCAACTCGAAGACCGCATCCGCGCCGGCCAGCGCATCGTCGGCACCCCCGACGAATGCGCCGCCAACGTCCAACAATACGCCGACGTCGGCTGCGACCAGATCATCTTCGGCGTGCTCGCCTCGAGCCAGCCGCAGGCGAGCGCGCGGCGCTCGGTCGAACTCTTCGGCCAACACGTCATCCCGCGCTTCGACAAGGACCCGGTGCACAGTACGACCCGGATGCGCGAGGCCGCCCTGGCGAGCGCCGTATGAGCGGCGCCGCCGTGCAGGTCATCCCCCCAGGAACCCTCGCCTTCGGCATGCAGCTGCCGGTGACGGCGCAGAGCCGTCAGTTCGCGCAGGACTGGGAAACCGACGCCGGCACCTCCGAGATCGTCCGCATCGCGCAGGCGTGCGACCGCCACGGCTTCTTCTACCTCGCGGTCTCCGATCACGTCGCCGTACCGCGCGCCGCCGCAGCGGCGATGTCGACCGTGTGGTACGACACGATCGCCACACTCGGCTTTCTCGCGGCCACGACCGAACGCGTGCGCCTCTTGTCGTACGTGTGGGTTCTCCCCTACCGCCACCCGCTGGCGAGCGCGAAGGCGTTCGCCACGCTCGACGCGCTCTCGAACGGCCGGGTCATCATCGGCGTCGGCGCCGGCCACCTCCAAGGCGAGTTCGAGATGCTCGACGTGCCGTTTGCCGGCCGCGGCAAACGCCTCGACGAAGGTATCGACCTGCTCGCGCTCGCACTCGAGGAGGAATACCCGCAATTCGCCGGCACGTATTGGCAGGTGGCCGACCTCGGCATCCGACCGCGACCCGTGCAGCAGCCGCGCCCGCCGATCTGGGTCGGCGGCTCGACCGTGCCGGCGCTGCGCCGCGCGGCCGAACGCGGTGACGGCTGGCTGCCGCAGGGGGTGCCGGAGATGGGCATGGAGGCCGCGATCGCCCTCATCCGCGAACACCGCGCCCGGACGCGCGGCGACGCACCGATCGAGATCGGCATGAACAGTCCGTTCCTCTATGTCGGCACCCCACCGTTCGAGGTGCCGGCGGGCACCCTCAGCGGCGACCCCGAAGCGATCGCCGTTCAACTTCGCCAGCGCAAGCACCTCGGCGTGAGCCACATGGGCATTCGCTTTCGCACTCGCTCCTGCAACGAACTCCTCGACCAGATCGAAGCCTTCGGCACCCAGGTCGCGCCCCACCTCAACGGCTGACCCGACAGTGCCGATCCGCCCCGCAGACCCGAGTGTCCTGCCGTGACCGGCCCGAGTTCCTCTGTGCGCATTCTCGGCGAGTCCTGGCGCGCCTGGATCGCCCTGTTCGTCGGCGTGCTCGTCATCACCGGCCACACCGCATCCTCCTATGCGCTCGCCGTGCTGATGAAGCCGATCCTCGCGGAGTTCGACTGGCTGCGCACCGAGTTCGCGTTCGCGCGCTTCCTGCGCATTGGCGCGATGGTCGTCGCGCTCGCCTACGTCGGCAAGCTCACCGACCGCCTCGGTGCGCGCTTCGTGTTCAGCGCCGGCGCGGTGCTGATCGGCGCCGGGACGCTCGCAACCGCGGCAATGGACTCGCTGCCGCAGTTCCTGGTGATCATGACGTTGATGGGTCCGGGGCAGGCATGCGTCGGCTCGGTCGCCGCCTCCGCCCTCGTGCTGCGCCAGTTTCGCCGGCGCAGGGGACTCGCCATCGGCGTGCTCAACGGCGGCGACAATCTACTCAGCAGCGCGCTGCCGATCGCGGTGACCGCGGTCGCCGGTCTTTACGGATGGCGCAGTGCCGTCGGCCTTCTCGGCTGCTCGTATTTCGCGCTGGTCGTTGTGGTGCGGTGGGCCTTGCGCCCGAGTGAAGGAAGCGATCGGGACGAAAGCGCCGAGCCCGGCACGGCTGCGCGCCGATTGCCCTGGCGCGACTCCCGCCTGTGGCTGTTGTGCGGCACCTACTTTCTGATCTACGCGTTCATCACGTCGCTGCTCTTGCACCTGCACGCGTTCTTGACCGACCTCGGCCACAGCCGCGAACAGGCGTCGCAGGTCTTCAGCACCCTGATCCTCGTCGGCGCCATAGGCGCGCCCCTCTTCGGCTGGCTCTGTGAGCGCACGAGCGCGCGCCTGACGTTGCTGATCCTCGTGGCCGGGCTTGCTTTGAACTCGCTGGTGCTGTGGTCGCCGCCGTCGCACGAGATGCTGCTCGTGTGGGCCGTGAGCTACGGCCTAGTCAATAGCGGCGCGGTCGCGGTGCTCGCGCTGGCGCTCGCCGAGATGTTCGGTGCGGCGCAAATCGGCCGGTTGATGGGCGTGGCGATGTCGTTCTGCATGTTGGCGACGATGTTCGCCGACGTCTACACCGCCGCGATGTTCGACTGGCTCGGCAGCTACGTGCCGGTCTGGCGTGGGTACACGGCCCTGATGATCTTCGCGCTGCTCCCGGCCGGGCTGTTGCTGCGGGCGCCAACCGGCAGTCGCTCCGCAGGGGCTGCATGAGCGCTGGCGGTTCCCGTCGACGGCGGCATCGGGTAGGGTGCAAGCTCGCTCTGGGGGTTTGCCGCCGGGGCGCCAGACGGACCGGGCAGGACGCCGAAAGGATCCCATGAACTGGGAAGGGCTCAATTCGTATCTGAAGCGCGAGAACAAGCACCTGCTCGGCTGGCAGGCGGTGACGATCTCGCTGTTCATCACCGGATACGCCGGCTATTACCTGTGCCGGTCGAACCTGTCGGTCGCCATGCCGTTCATCATCAGCGACATGGTGCGTGACGGTTACGAGCCGGACTACGCGAAGGTCGCGATGGGAACGATCGCCTCAGCCGGGGTGCTGTTCTACGCGATCGGCAAGTTCATCAGTGGCGGCATCACGGATTTCCTCGGTGGGCGCGTCGCCTTCTTGACCGGCATGCTCGGCTCGGTCGTCTTCACGATCCTCTTCGCGCTGTTCGGCGCCGTGCCGATCTTCACGATGGCCTGGATGGGCAACCGGCTGGTGCAGTCGATGGGCTGGGTGGCGATGGTGAAGATCTCGGCGCGCTGGTTCTCGTACTCCAGCTACGGCACGGTCATGGGCATCATCAGCCTGAGCTGGCTGGTCGGCGATGCGGCTTCGCGGGCATTCATGGGGTGGCTGCTCGGGATGGGCGTCGATTGGCGCGGCGTGTTCGTCGTCGGCGCGATCATCCTCTTCGGCCTGTTTTGCGTGAACTATTTCCTGCTCAAGGAGTCGCCTGCCGACATCGGCGAGCCCGAGCCAGCGAGCAGCCCGACCAACCTGTTTGCCGAAGACGGCGACAGCGCCCGGCCGACGGACCTGCTGACGCTCCTGCGCCCGTTCCTGCGCAACCGCGACTTCTGGTTCGTTTGTATCCTATCACTCGGCTTCACCCTTCTGCGCGAGACCTTCAACACCTGGTCGCCGCTGTACTTCACCGAAGCCGTCGGACTGAACGGCGCCGACGCCGCTTCGAGTAGCGCGTATTTTCCGCTGCTCGGCGCCGCCTCGGTGCTGATCGCCGGCTTCGCCAGCGACCGGATCGGCCGTGGCGGACGCTCGCTGATCCTCTTCCTCGGGCTGATCTCTAGCGCCGCGGGCTTGCTGACCCTCGCGTGGGTCGACTTCGGCGGCTCGCAGGTGTTGCCGGTGGCCATGGTTGCAGCCATCGCCTTCGTGATGATCGGGCCGTACTCCTACCTCGGCGGAGCCATGGCCCTCGACTTCGGTGGCAAGAAGGGCAGTGCCACCGCCTGCGGCATCATCGACGGCGTCGGCTACCTCGGCGGCGTTCTCGCCGGCGACACCGTCGCGCGGATGTCGGTTGCGTACGGCTGGGACGGCGCTTTCGGCATCTTGGCCTCGGTCGCCGTGCTCGCGAGCATCCCCGCACTGCTGATGCTGCTCGACGAGCAACGCATCGTACGGCGCCGGCTGCGGCGCTACTGAGTCGCGGAAAGGACTGGACTTCGTGACGACGATCGACGCCATCTTCGCTCTCTACGCCGACCGCGGCAGCGCGAGCTATTTCGGCGAAGCCGTCACCCAGGCGGAGCACGCCTTGCAGACCGCCCATCTCGCCGAGACCGACAAAGCACCACCGCCACTGATCGTCGCCGCGTTGCTGCACGACATCGGCCACCTCCTCCACACGGCCGGCGAGGATGTCGCCAAGCGCGGCGTCGACACCCGCCACGAGCGCATCGGTGCGCGCTGGCTGACGCCGCATTTCGGCCGCCACATCAGCGAGCCGGTGCGCCTGCACGTTGCCGCCAAGCGCTACCTCTGCGCCATCGATCCGGATTACTTCGCGCGCCTCTCGCCGGCCTCGGTGAAGAGCCTCGAACTCCAGGGCGGCGTGATGCGGTTCAGCGACACTCGTCAGTTCGAACGCCAAGATCACTGGCGCGAGGCGGTGCGCCTGCGGCGCTGGGACGAGGAGGCGAAGGTGCCCGGCCTCATCGTGCCGCCTATCGAACATTACCAACCGCAACTCGAAGCCTGCCTGCAGCCCGACGCGGAGAACGCCAGCGAAAATGCAACACGTCGAAGTTGAACGAACCATCGCTGCCCCGATCGAGAAGGTCTGGAGCCGCTACACCGACCACGTCTCTTGGACCGAGTGGGCGGGCATGGGGAAGGTCCACCTCGAACGCGAAGGCACGCCGGCGCCGAACGGCGTCGGCTGCGTGCGGGTCATCTCCAGCGGCGGGGTCAAGGTGTTCGAGGAAGTGCTATCGTTCGCCGCACCGCAGCGTATGACCTACCGGGTGGTGCGCGGCGGCTTGCCGATCCGCAAGCATCTCGGCGAGGTCGTCTTCGCATCACAGGGCAACGCGACGAAGATCACCTGGCGCTGCGAGTTCGAATCGCGCATCCCGGGACTCGGCCTACCGTTTCGCCTGCTGATCACCCGCCTGTTTCGCTCCGCACTCGCCGGGCTCGCCAAGCAGCTACAGTCGTAGCCCGTTGAATAACCCCTGCACATGCTTCGACCAGCTCAGCATGATCGGATGCCCCCGGGATTCCAAAGCAATCTTCCGTTCGCCCTGAGCTTGTCGAAGGGCACTCCAACCTTCTTCTCCAAGCAGTTGGGTCGGCGATGATCGCGCGCACGCGCCGCGAACGACTGCACGAGATCATCTTCGAAGCCGACACACCCGTCGGCCGCGCATTCGATGTCGGCCTGCTCGTCGCGATCGTGTTGAGTGTCGCTGCGGTGATGCTCGAGAGCGTCGATACGATTCGCGCCGTCTACGGCCGCGAGCTCATCCTCGTCGAGTGGATCTTCACCCTGCTATTCACCGTCGAGTATGCGTTGCGTCTCGCCTGCGTGCGCGAGCCTTTACGCTTCGCCAGCAGCTTCTATGGCATCATCGACCTGCTCGCTATCGTGCCGACGTACCTGAGCATCTTCGTGCCTGGCTCCCAGTCGCTCTTGGTGATCCGAACCCTGCGCCTGTTGCGCGTCTTCCGGGTCCTCAAGCTCGCCCGCTTCGTCGGCGAGGAGGCTGTCCTGCGCGCCGCGGTCCGCGGCAGCATGCGCAAGATCCTGGTATTTCTCGGCGCCGTGTTCACTTTGATCGTGATCGTCGGCACGCTGATGTACCTCATCGAGGGCCGTGAAGGCGGCTTCAGCAGCATTCCGCAGAGCGTCTACTGGGCCGTGGTGACCGTGACGACGGTCGGCTACGGCGACATCGCGCCACAGACCGTTCTCGGCAAGCTGGTGGCTTCGCTGTTGATGGTCACGGGCTACGGCATCATCGCTGTGCCGACGGGAATCGTCACCGTCGAACTCGCCAACGTGCGCAACACCCGCGTGAGCACCCAGGCCTGTCCGAACTGCGGCGCCGAACGCCACGACCACGGCGCTTCCTACTGCAATCGCTGCGGCGCCCACCTCTGAACTCCTATCGGCGAAGGTCTTGCAACTCTGGCAAGACTTTCGCCGATAGGAGTTCAGGTTCTGCAATTGGCTTGCGGGCGCCAGCCGGCGCTATCCATCAACGCCGGCCGCGCTTGCCACGCGGGCGCGCTTGCGCCACCCGCGCAGTTGAGCTGTCGCGAGCGATGGTGTTACGGATGTATTACAGTAACGTGAACAAAAGGAGGCAACCCATGCAACGCCTGACCCGCAACGCCCCGCCCTTGCTCCTCGTAGCCTTGCTCGCTGTCGCCGCCAGCGGTTGCGGTGACGACGATCGCGATGCCGCGCCACTCGGCGCGGTCGCTTTCTCCGGGCCCGTCGCCGCCGGCACGGTGTCGACGTTGCAATTCGCCATCGACTTCACATTCACCGGCGAGGCAATCGACCCGGCCTCAGTCGAACTGCGGCTGAACGGGCTATCGCAGCCGGTCACCGGTAGCGGCGATTCCTTCAGCGCAATCGTCGATCCCGGACCGCCACTGCGCGACGACAACGTTGCCGAGGCGCGCGCGGCCGCTGCCGCCGGTGGTCGCGTCGTCAGCGGCTCGGCGTCGTTCCGCTACCTGCCGCCCAAGGCCAGCGCGCGCCGGGTCGAGAGCGACAGCGAACTCATCACCGGCCCGCTGGCGCACGGCCGCGTCGGCGATTTCCTGCTCGAGAACGATGTCGCCCGGTTCATCGTCCAAGACGTCGCCCAGCGCGACCTCTACAGTGTCGGCGCTTTCGGCGGCAATCTCATCGACGCCGAACTCGTCGGCCGACCCGGGTTCGACAACTTCTTCGAGTTGCAGCCGTCCCTGAACATCGAGACCGTCATCAACGCACAGACCGTCGAAGTCGTCAACGACGGGCAGGACGGCACGGCTGCGATCGTGCGCACCTGCGGTCCCGACGACATTCTCGACTACATCAATCCGTCGGCGATCATCGACGGCGCAGGCCTCAGCTTCCCCGCGTCCGCCGACGACGTCGACTACGACATCGAGGGCTGCACCGACTACATCCTCGAAGCGGAAAAACCCTACCTACAACTCACCACAACCGTCTTCAACAACGAGGCAGCCACGCTCGGACTCTACGTCGGCGACTACGTCAACGCAGCCGGCGAGGTCGAGCAACTGACGACACTCGGCGCCGGCATCGGCGAGATGCTCGCCAACCGACTCGGCGTGCTGAGCTACATCGGCTTCGGGGAAGCCGAAGGCGTCGACTTCGGCTACATCACCTTTCCCGCGCCCGGGGAGCAACGCTCGTCGTTCTTCACCCAGACCGGCGTCTCCTTCGTCATGCACGCGCACTCGGTGATCAATGTGCTCGCGGTCGGCGCCGCGCCGACGTTTGCCGTGCCCGCCGGCGGCAGCCGCTCGTTCACGCGGTTCTTCAGCGTCGGCGACGGCAGCGCCGCCAACGCACTCGATGTCGAGAACGAGGTCAAGGGAACCGTCGTCGGTTCATTGCGCGGCTGTGTTACGGCCGGGGGCACTCCGGCGCAGGGTGCACGTGTCACCGTCGGCCGGGGTGCGAACAACACCCTGGCGAGTGTGATCTCGCACTTCGTCACCGGCGTCGACGGCTGCTACGCGGGCACCCTCCCCACCGGCGATTACGGCGTCGCCGCAGGCCTTCGCGGCTACCCCTACGAGAACAGCGCGGCGCAGCCTGCGGTCCACCCGATCGCCATCGTTGCCGACACGGAGACCGTCCTCGATTTCACCCTCCCTGCTACCGGCAAGCTCCAGATTGCCGTCGTCGACGGAGACGGCGCGGGCCTACCCGCACGCGTCTCGGTGGTCGGCTTCGACCCGAGCCCGGAGCCGATCATCCCCTTCAACTCGCTCACCGGCACCCAGAATACCGGCCTGTTCCAGGATGTCGGCGACGTCTTGCCCTTCGGCCTCGCCGCCATGCGCTACACCGATGCGTCCGGCGTCGCCGAACTCGAGATCGAGCCCGGAGACTACCACGTGTTCGTCTCGCGCGGCACCGAGTACTCGCTGTTCGACGCGCCGGTCTCGATAGCCGCCGGCGCGCCGCAGCAGATCGCCGCGCAGTTGATCCGCGTCCTCGACACTGCCGGCTTCGTCTCCTCGGACTTTCACGTCCACGGCATCAACAGCCCCGACTCACGCGTCAGTCACAGCGATCGCGTCCACCAGTTTGCCGGCGAGGGCGTCGAGAACATCGTCATGACCGACCACGAAGCGAACACCGACCTCGAGCCGCGCATCGACGAACTCGGCTTCGCCGGTTTCGTGCGGGCGACCATCGGCCAGGAGATTACTACCGGCGACTACGGCCACTTCAACGCGTATCCGCTACGCCTCGATCCGGCACGCCCGTCGCAGGGATCGGTCGACTGGGCGGGCGCGGCGGCGCCGGGCATGGACTTTCCCTCCCTGGGCTCCTTCAGCCTGACCCCGTCCGAGATCGAGGCGCGGGCGACGACCGGGGCATCGAGCACGGCGGCGACCGTCCTGCAGATCAACCACATCGACAGCCACTTCGCGCCGCTGCAGATCGATACATCGGCCGTGCCGCCGCGTTCGTTCCTCGACGGTCCGGGGCGTCTGCGGTTCCGCCTCGACCCGGACGGGCCCGAGTTGTTCCATCACTTCCCTGCCCTGGAGGTCTGGAACGGCGCGACGCGGGCGCACCAGCGCGAGTTCCTCGAAGGGCGCATCGGCATCTGGTTCAACCACCTCAACCGCGGCCTTCCGACCACAGGGATCGCCGATACCGATACCCACAGCTTCGCCAACCTGCGCACTTCCGGGGCGCGCACATGGACCGCGTCCGCCACCGACCTACCGCGGGAAATCGACCCCGCCGCGGTTGCGCGCGCGGTGGCCGACGGGCGTGCCGTCGGCGGTCAGGGCGTATTCGTGCAAACCCGGCTGCGCGCGCGCGACGGCTCCGGAGCGGTGGCCGATCTGACGCTCAGCGGCAGCACGATGGTACGCAGCGCCGCGGGGGGCGTCGATCTGGAGATCGCGGTGCAAGCGCCGGATTGGGCGGCCTACGATACCATCGAGATCTACGCCAATGCGGTCACCAGCACGTGGGCGACGGAGGCCGACATTCCCGTGCTGTTCACCGCGGCGCCGACGCTCGTGCTCGCCGCCGGGCCCGACTTCAGCGTCGACCGTGTCGCCGTCGGCGCCCAGGCAGAGCGCCTCGAGACGCAGCTGACCGTGCCGTTTCCAGAAATCACCGAGGACACCTGGTTCGTGGTTCTGGTGCAGGGAACCGACGGCGTGTCACCGCCGATGTTCCCGGTGATGGCTGCGGATCTCGCGCGCGGAACCAACACCACTCTCGCCGACCTTCTCGATGACAATCTCGGCGAGAGCGGCGTCATGGCCCTCGGCATGACGAACGCACTCTACGCCGATGTCGACGGGGTCGATGGCTTCCAGCCGCCGGTCCGCTGACGCGGCGGGGGGCACGCGCTCGGATGCGAGACTCCGAGGGTTATTGCTCGGCACGGCGCTCACCGCCGCTATAGCCACATCGGCGGTCGCGCTGCGCGAGCCGCTACCCGATGTGATCGCGGCCGCCGAAACGGCGGCGTGTACAGCCGTGGGTCGCATCGAGGAGGCTGCGGCCGTCGACCTGCACGGGCATGCCGCCTGGCTCGTCGTCGAGCAGGTGGTCTCCGGGAAGGCCGAAGCGAGCGAGCGCATTCGCATCGGCTGGGAGGAACTCGCGCGCGGCCGCGCACCACGCTTCGAGAACGGCGACCGGGTTCTCGTCGCGCTCGATCGGCTTCCCAAGGCGTCGCTGTGGTACCAGCGGTTCGCCGCAGACCTTCGCCGGGGTCGCGTGCTCGCCGTCGCGGCCGAGGGCACGGCGTATTTGCACGATCCCGACGCGCAATCCGTAGCTCTCCTGCAGGCGTATCTCGCGCAACCCACGACGGAGAATTCCGAGCCTCGGCTCATCGCTATAGCCGAGATCGCCACGGCGCCGGCGGTGAGGCTGGCGGTGGCCGCGCTCGATCGACTTGCGGCGCTGCTATCTGCGGAGGCACCGCTTCCGCAGGTTGTGAGCGCAACCTTGGCGAAGGTCCTCGCCGACGCTGCGGGGCCAGTGCCGGTACGTGCGCGTATCGCAGAACTCGCGGGCGAGCGACGCTGGGCTTCGCTGCGGGCGAGCCTCGAAGTGGCGGCCGTGCCCGGAGATGCGAGCGAGGTGCAGGCCATCGCGGCATTGGCCGCGATCGACGGCGGCATGCCGCAGGACCGGGTCGCCACATTGTTGCAACGCGACGAGGCCGAGGTCCGCGCTGTGGCCGTTGCGCACATCACGGCACCGGAGTTGCTCACCGATTTGCCCCGGCGACTCCGCGAAGATCCTGCCGCCGCGGTGCGTGCGGCAGCTGCGACGACGCTCGTGCAGCGACAGGGGCTCGCAGCATTTGCGGCGGTTCGCCCGGCACTGGCGGATTCGGCGCCCGAGGTACGCATCGCCCTGGCCGCGGCGCTCGGCGCGCTCGGCGATCCGGTCATCGCACCGCTCGAGCAGATCTTCACGAGTGGAACCTTCGAGGAAGCGCGCGGCGCCGTGCTCGCGCTCGAACACGTCGGCCTCGCCGGGCGCGCTGCGATCCGCCGCCTCGCCGCCGCGAGCGCCGCAGACGAACGCCGCCGCAACCTCGCCGAAATCGCCCTCGGCCACCTCGACACGCACGACCATTAGCCGAACTCACTACCGTTCCGGCAGCGTGCCGGTGCGTCGGGACGGAATTCTTCTGTTTCGAAGCGATCCGAACTGCGCTCTACTGACCGTGGGGCAATGACGTGATGGCAGTGGCAACAGTTGTGCGTAGCCGGGGACGGCGTATCTCCCTATGGGTCGCGTTCGCCCTCGTCCTCGGCGCTACCAGCGCCCACGGCCAAGTCGTGCACCACAATCTCGCCGAGCTGACCACGCTCGCGCCGGACATCATCGTCGGCAGGGTCACGAGCGTGAGCGACGGCACGACGGCAGCGAACGTGCCGTTCACCGAGGTGAGCGTAGCGCTCCATCGCACCGTAAAGGGAAAATTGACCGGCACGCACACGTTCCGGCAGTTCGGGCTGCTGCAACCGCGACCGGCCGCCGACGGCCGCACCAATCTGATGCTCACTCCGGCCGGGTGGCCAAGCTACAGCGTCGACGAGGAGGTCATGCTCTTCCTCTACCATCCGGGTCGCGCCACCGGGCTGCGCACCACCGTAGGCCTCGATCAGGGTAAGTTCACCATCGCCGACGGCAAGATCGTCAACGCAAACGACAATGCCGGCCTGATGGATCGCGTCAGCCTGCCGGCGACGAGGGCTGCTCGCGGACGCGCCGTGCTGGCCGACCGAGGCGCGGCCGACGCAGCCACGTTCATCGACCTCGTCGCTACGGCGGTGCGCGAGAAGTGGTTCGACGCGGCGCGATGAACGAGTTTCGCATCGCCGTTCTGATCGTCGCGCTCGCCGCGCCCGCGCACGCTGGTGGCCCGTTGATCATGTGCTCCGGGAACACGCCGTGGGCCTGGGGCGCGAGCCCGACGTACTATACCGATGGTGGGGGCGGCGGGCCGGTTTTCAGCCTTGCCGAGGCTGATGCGCTCACCGACTTCGCGTTCTCGACTTGGAACGCGGTGGCGACGGCTACGTTCGCATCCGTCGACGGCGGCGCTATGGCGTCGGCGTATGGCGT
>Ga0163153_10001240_pt1 | contig 40603 bp, 34 predicted proteins | sample OliLakLV19MP6IB1_FD_148629 | JGI IMG/M metagenome (GOLD analysis project Ga0163153, IMG submission 148629) | Freshwater microbial mat bacterial communities from Lake Vanda, McMurdo Dry Valleys, Antarctica - Oligotrophic Lake LV.19.MP6.IB-1 | ecosystem: Environmental > Aquatic > Freshwater >... | reverse complement strand
GCGCTCGCCTTCGGCTCGCGTGCGCGAATTGTGACGAGGGGACCACGTCCCCTCGCTCCATCGGGCGGAGCCCGACGGAGCCCCACTCCCCTGCTCGCTGCGCTCGGCGCTCGCCTTCGGCTCGCGTGCGCGAATTGTGACGAGGGGACCACGTCCCCTCGCTCCATCGGGCGGAGCCCGACGGAGCCCCACTCCCCTGCTCGCTGCGCTCGGCGCTCGCCTTCGGCTCGCGTGCGCGAATTGTGACGAGGGGACCACGTCCCCTCGCTCCATCGGGCGGAGCCCGACGGAGCCCCACTCCCCTGCTCGCTGCGCTCCGCGCTCGCCTTCGGCTCGCGTGCGCGAATTGTGCCGCTGCGCCCTGCTCGCTGCGCGCGCGGATTTCCGAGTCTCGAGTCGCCGTGCGTGCGCGCGCGCGCGCGTCATCCAAGAAGGAGATCGGCGTAGTAAAGCAGGTTGCGGCCCAGCAGGACGACCCGTCCGTCGGGCTCGAGCAACGCGTACGCCGCCGCCCCGGTCGGCGTCGGTGCGCCGACCACCAGGCGCAGGCGCGCGCCGCCCTGGTCCGTGGTCTCGATCACCACCTGAGGGGTTGTGAACCCGAAGGCCGGGTCCTGCGGATCCTCGGCGATGCGCTCACCGTGACCGCTGTCGACGAGCTGATCGACGAACGCCTGCACGAGACCGCCTGGGATCACCCGGTCCGTGGGCACCTGCACCTGCCAGCGATCGCCCGCGCGCGCCAGCACGACGGCCGTCTCGCCGCGCCGCACCTCGACCCGCGCCAGCGTTGCCGGGTCGAGCACGTAGCCGGGCAAGGATTCGGCCGGCGACGCCGCCGGTGCCGGCGCCGCGGCAGCGACCTGCTTGGGCATCGGCGCGGGTGCGGGTGCCGGTGCGGAGCCGAGGTAGACCAGCGCCAGCAGGCCCGCCGCCAGCCAGCACAGCAGAGCGCGCGCCCAGGTCACGCGCCCCACCTGCGGCGCAGGTAGAGCGCCACCGCGATCAGCAGGCTCGTCCCCGGCACCACGACGGTGCTGATCAGCAACGACGTCTGCGCCTGGCCGGCGCTCAGGAAGAGCTGCTCGCGCCCGCCCTCCTTGCGCTCCGGTCGCAGCGCAATCAGATCCTCCTCGCCGACCAGCCACGCGATCGCCGCCTGCACGAGCTGGCGATTGCTCATGAACTCGACGAAGCGGTTGGTCGCGACGTCGACGTCGCCGATCACGATCAGGCGCGCGCCGCGCGCCGCCGTTCCGATCGGCGGCCATTCGCGCGCCGCCGCAACCACCTGCGGACCACGCGCATCGCGCTCCTCGTCGAACGCGGCGCTGCCGTCCTCGGCGCCTTCGATCGCGCGCGTGGCCCAGCTCGCGGCACCGCTCTCGAGCAGCGGTTGTGCCTCGGCGCCGAGCTCGAGCGCGCGCGCTGCCGACAGCAGGACCCCGGATTCGAGCGTGCTGGTCACCAAGGTCGACGACGGCAGCGCAGCACGGTCGGCCGACGCCCAGCTCAAGGGTGGGCGCGCCTCGATCGAGACCCCCTCGCCGCCGTAGAGCCGGTTCTCCGGATCAAGCACGACGTTGATCGCGGGCGCGATGCCGCGCTCGCCGAGCCACACCGCGAGTTCTGGTGCTTGACGTGGATCGAGCAGGGCCAGCAGGCTGCCGCCACGCTCCATCCAGCCATCGAGCCGGTCGAGCTCGGCGGCGCTCCAGGGCTGCGTCCCACCGGCGACGACGACCACGCTGACGTCGTCGGGCACCGGCCGGTCCAGGGTCAGGGTGCGCACCTCGAAGCCGTCGTCGCGCAGGCCGCCGGTGAGCGTGCTCAGGCCGCGTGCGCGGTCGGCGTCGCGCGGCTCGGTCTCGCCGTGCCCGGCCGTGAAGGCGACCACCTTGGGTGCCAGCCGGGTGAGATCGATCATCGCGCCGACGAGCAGGTCCTCGCGTGCCTGGCTGAGCACGCGGTGCCGCTCGCCGCTCGCCACGACCACCGCGCCATAGGCATTGACGCCGTAGCGCCGCGCCAGCGCCGGATTGCGATTGACGTCGACGATCCGGTGCCGGACGCGAGGCGAAGCCGCCCCCAGGCGCTCGAGCAGGTCCGTCGTCGACGCGTTGCGTGGGTCCGCCGAGCGCACGAACGCGAGCACCTCGACGTCGCGCGGCAGCTTCTCGAGGATGCGCCGCGCGTGCGGCGACAAGGTGTAGCGGCGCTGCGGCGTCAGATCGAAGCGCACGTTGTAGCGCTCGGCGAGAGCGTCGACGAAGCCCAGCGCGACCAGCAGCCCGGCGAGGCCGACCAGGGTGGGCGCGAGACGCGAGCGCGGCCAGGCGCGCGAGCCCAGCGAGACCAGGGTCGCCGCCGACGCGAACGCAACCAGGCAGGCGAAGTAGACCAGGTCTTTGCTCTCGATGACGCCGCGCGCGAAGCTCTCGAAGTGGTTGAAGAGCGACAGTCGCGACATCCAGCCGAGTGCTGCCGCGCCAGGCGTGGACTCGTTCCACGACAGGATCCAGAGCAGCAGCAAGGTCCCGACCGTGGACATCGCCGCCACCACCTGGTTGTCGGTCAGCGTCGACAGGAACATGCCACAGGCGACGAACGAGACCGCGAGCAACCCGAGCCCGAGGTAGCCGCTCAGCACCGGACCGAACGCGAACGGCTCGAGCTGGTAGAGATAGGCCAGGTTGATCGAGGTCGCGGCGAGCAGCGCGCACGCCGCGGCCGTGCACGCGATCAGCTTCGCGAGCAGGATCTCGAGGTCGGACAGTGGATAGGTGAACAGCAGCTCGATCGTGCCGAGCTTCTTCTCCTCCGCGAACAGGCGCATCGTCAGCAGCGGCACCGTCAGCAGCAGCACCAGGCGCAGGTCGACGAACAGGAGCTGGAAGAAGTTCTCGAAGATGTTCTCGCCGAAGGCGAACGTGATGAAGAAGCCAAGGTCCGAGTAGAAGTAGTAGCCGGCCAGCAGCAGGAACACGCCGCCCACGACGTAGAGCAGCGGCTGCGCGAAGGTCGAGTGCAGCTCCTTGCGCAGCAGCGCCAGGACCCGCCGCGGCGACGGCAGACGGCCGCTCACGCGGCCGGCCTCCCGAGCAGGTCGACGAACAGGTCCTCGAGCGTGCGGCTGCGCGGTCCGAGCTCGAGCACCGGCAGACCGGCGGCGACGCAGGCGCGCGCCAGCTCCGCGGTGACGCGCTCGGCGACGTGGCGCGACCCGTCGTCGGTCGCGCCAAGGGGATGTGACAGGTGGAGCAGCACCGTACCGTCGGGCGCGTCCTCGGTTCGCGTCAGCTCGACGTCTGCAAGCGGCGCCAGCAGGGCCGCGACCTGCCGTGGCGCGGCGCGCGTGCGCAGCACCAGCTCGCCGGAGCTGCGCACCTGCCCGCGCAGGGTGTCGATGCGCTCGGCGAGCACCAGCCGGCCGAGGTGCAGCATCAGCACGCGGTCGCACACGCTGGCGACGTCGGCCAGCACGTGGCTCGACAGCAGCACCGTGGTGCGGCCGCCGAGCGCCGCCACGAGCTGTCGCACCTCCAGGACTTGCGCCGGGTCGAGACCTGCGGTCGGCTCGTCGAGCACCAGCACCTGCGGCCGCCCGATCAACGCCTGCGCGATGCCGACGCGCTGCCGGTAGCCCTTCGACAGCGTTCCGATGCGCCGCTGCTCGACCTGCGCGAGGCCGCACTCCGCGATCACCGCGGCGATGCGCTCGTCGCGCAACCCGCGGTCGGCGATCTTGACGTCGGCGGCGAAGCGCAGGAAGCGCCGCACGCTGATTTCGGGATAGAGCGGCGATTGCTCCGGCAGGTAGCCGACGCGGCGGCGGACCTCGAAGGGATCGTCGGCGAGGCGCACGCCGGCCACCTGCGCGCTGCCCGCGTCGGGAGGAAAGAAACCGGTCAGGATCCGCAGCAGCGTGGTCTTGCCCGAACCGTTCGGTCCGAGCAGCCCGACGATCTCGCCCGCGGCGACCTGGAAGGACACCTCGGTCAGAGCGCGGATCTGCCCGTACGACTTGGAGAGAGAGGCTACTGCGATCATGCGTCGAGCGCGCGGTCGCGCGGCACCGGCAGAAACCGATGCAGCGCGACCGCGTCTAGCGATCCTGCGATGGCGGGCGTCAGCTCACCGCGCCGTGCGGCGCCGTCGCGACGGCAGCCTTCGGCGCCTCGCGCAGGATGAAGCCCGGCCGGAAGACCACGAACAGCACCGGCATCAGCGTCATCGAGGCGATGAAGCTGACCAGCATCCACAGCGCGAGCAGCAGACCCATCTCGGCGTTGAAGCGGATGCTGGAGAACCACCAGACGAGCGTGCCCAGCACCATCGTCACCGCGGTGAAGGTGACCGACTTGCCCGACGTGCTGACCGCCTCCCGCACCGCGTCCTCGAGGTCGCCCGACTTCTGGAACTCCTCGATGATCCGACTCACGATGTACAGGCCGTAGTCGATGCCGAAACCGACGCCGACGGTGACCACGGGCAAGGTCGAGATGTTGATGCCGATGCCCTGGATGCCCATGTACGCGTTGATCGCGATGTTCGAGAGGAAGAGCGGCAGCAACATGTAGATCCCGGCCATCCACGACCGGTACGTGAACAAGATCACCACGTACATCGTGAAGAAGCCGAGGAAGTTCATCAGCAGGTCGTTCTTGAGGATCTCCTCGTTACCCGCCGCGAGCACGCCGATCAGGCCGCCGGCGAGCTTGAACTGCGCCTTCTCCATCGGGTTCTCGTCGATGAATTTGCGCGCGCGATCGATGATGCGACGGATGTTGTCGCCCTTGTGGTTCCTCGCGTAGAACGTCACGTGCGCCGTGGCGTAGTCAGGCGTCACGTACTTGGCCGTCTCGCTCGGCGGCGAGCCCGAGAAGAACACGAAGAACAGGCCGCCGACGTCGACCCAGTCGTTGGGGATCACGCCCCACTTCGGCTCGAGCTCGTGGAACACCATGTTCACGGCGCGCAGGATGTCGGCGAGCGAGAAGCTGTAGCCGATATCCGAGTCGCGCTCGAGGTGGCGCTGGAACTTCTCCATCGTCCGCAGCACCTGCGGATCCTTCATCGCGTCCTTGTCGTAGCCCTCCGCGACCACGATGAGCGGCTCCACGCCGCCGAACTTCTCCTGGATGTTGGTGTGCGAGACGTTGTACGGCGAGTCCTGCCAGAGCAGCGGCGAGGCCGCCGTCGGGTCGCCGATGGTGAGATCCTTCAAGAAGTAGATCGACACCACCGCGAGCAGGCCCCACGCTGCGAGCGTGGCGGCGCGTCCCGTCTTCGACAGGATCACGTCGGTGATCGAGAAGATCAGGTTGCGGAACCAGCCCTTCTCGCGCTGGAGAACGGTCTCCTTATCGGGCGCCTTGAGGTAGTGGTAGACGATCGGGTTCAGCAGCAGCTCGCTGACGGTGATCGCGAGGATCCAGAACGACGCCGAGATCGCCAGCTTCTGCAGCATCAGGATCGGCACCAGCAGGATCGCGAGGATGCCGATCGCGTCGGTGAGGATACCCGACAGGGTCGGCACGAAGAGCTCGGCGAATGCTCCGACGATCGCCTTCTCCTTGTCCCAGCCCGATTTCTCGAATTCCTCGTAGTAGCGGTCGTGCATCTGCACCGAGTGCGAGACCGCGCGCGCGGTGATGAAGAAGGGAATCACCAGCGCGAGTGGATCGAACGGCAGACCGATCAGGTTGATGAAGCCGAGGCCCCAGATCGCCGAGATGACGCCGGTGATGGTCGGACGCAGCGCGCCGCGCCAGTCGTGGAAGTACAGGTAGAGCAGGATCCAGGTGAGGATCGTGGTGATCAGGAAGATCCACTTCGCCTCGTCGGCGTACTCGTAGACCCATCCATAGAGGCGCGGCTCGCCCGCCACCGAGATGACCAGGTCGGGCTCGGGGACCGTGATGCTCAGGTCCTCCTGCTGCTCGCCGCGCTTGACGGTCAGCTTCACTTCCTGGCCGGGCTCGTGCAGCGCGATCGCCGCCGCGACCTGGACACGGTTCTCGACCGGCTTGCCGTCGACGGCGACGATGGTGTCGCCCGGCTTCAACTTGCCGTCGGCCGCCGTGCCCGGGAACACGAGATCCACGACGGCCGGCGGCAGAACGCCGGCGTCGTCCTTGTTGTTGAGGATGGCGCCGACGTAGCCGCGCTCGAAGGGCGCCACCACGCGGTCGCTGACCTCGTCGAAGATGCGCCGGTAGTCGAGGCGGCCCTCGATGAAGTTCGCCTTGAGCAGTGCCGCCTTGTCGTCGAGCGACACCAGGAGCCCATAGATGCTCTCGGTGTTGTGGACGATGTGCCGGATCTCCTTGGCCTGCTCGTCCGTCTTCGGCGGCCCCACCATCACCGGCTCGGAGCGCATCGTGCCGCCGGCGGCGACGCGCAGCGAGCGCGTGGTGCGGTGGCCGATCGAGTCGATCTGGCTGTGATTGACGCCGTAGACCTTGTCGAGCTCTTCGGTCATCCGGTAGATGCGCGTCAAGGTGTCCTGGGTGAAGATGTGGCCGTCCTTCACCTCGGCCATCACCATGACGTTGTTCGCACCGCCGAAGGTGCCGGCGTACTTGTTGTGCACCTGCATGAAGGGGTGCGTCTGCGGCAGCAGGTCCCCGAAGGAGGTCACGAAGCCCGCGTTGAAGAGCTGGTAGGTGTGATAGCCGAAGAAGGCAGTCACCAGGAGCACCCCGATCATCACGGGGATCCGCTGCTCGATGAGCTTCCGGCCCAGCCAGTAGAGCGGCTTCTCGGTCGTTCCTGGGCTCACGATCGTTCTCCTTGACGAAGATTGCTTCGGTCGGCCTGCGGCGCCCTCATGCGGCGGCCCGGATCCACGTCTTGCCGCCGTCGCGGGTGTGCAGGATGGTGCCGAAACCACCGACCAGCCAGCCGTTGTTCTGATCGGCGAAGCCCACCTGGCGCAGCCACGAGAACACGCGCATGCCGAGGTCGGCCTGCTTCCACTGGCCGTCCTCGCGCTTCATGACCTCGCCGGCGACGCCCGCCGCCCAGCCGCTGCCGTCGGGGAAGAGCTGGACCGTGAACAGGGGCTCCGAGAAGTCGCCGCCCACGTCCTGGAACGCCCAGGTCTTGCCGCCGTCGGCGGTCGCGGCGATCTTGCCGTCGAGGCCGACCGTGGTGCACTGGTTGGCGTCGATGCAGTCGATGCCGAAGAAGGTCGGCAGGTCGAGCGCATCGACGACCTCTTCACCCACCAGCGACTGCTGCTGCTCCTTCCAGGTCGCGCCGCCGTCGGTGGTGTGCAGGATCTTGCCGAACTCGCCGACGATCCAGCCGGTCTTGTCGTCGACGAATTTGACGTCGTAGAAGGCCGGGTCCTGGGCGATCAGGTCGGCCTCGTTCAGTCCGATCATTGCCTCGTCGGAGCCTGCCTCCTTCGGCCGCGCCTCGACCTTGGTCGTCTTCCAGGTCGCGCCGCCGTCGTTCGTCGAGAGGATGGTCGCCCGGTCGCCAACGGCGACCAGGTGCTGCGGCGATGGAGCGAACACGCTGAACAGCGACACCTCGGAGCCCGCGTCGACCTTCTGCCAGCTCTTGCCACCGTCGCCGGTCTTGATGACGGTTCCCGCCTGGCCGACCGCCCAGCCGTTCGCGTCGTCGATCATCGTGATCTTGTAGATCGCGCTGTCGGTGCCGCTCGGGCTCACGGCCCATGTCCGCCCGCTGTCGCCCGTGGTGAGGATCTTGCCGCCGTAGCCGACGATGATCGCCTTCTCCGGACTCAACGCTTGCACGTCGTAGTACTTGTCCGTGAAGGGAATCTTCTGGTCGCTCAACGGGGTCTGTTCGACCTCGCCGTGACACGCCGCCATGGCGAGCAACAGCGCGCCGAGGGGCACCAAGCGCAGCCGGGTCATCGTTCTCCCTCCTCGCAGCGGACTATTCGACGGGGACGTCGGGCGGGAACCACTTGCTCACCGCGTCGGTCTCCACCAGCGCCTGCTGATCGATCTGCCATTTCTTGTCGGGTGCGAGGACGAGCGTATAGAGCTCGTACTCGTTCAGGCCCTGCTGGTTGATGTACTTGTCCTTGGACTTGAGCAGGTTCGGGACGATGGCCTTGGCGCCGTCGATCTTCGCCGGAAACACCCGGTAGGAGTCGATCGTGACCTCGCCGAGCTTCATCAGGATGGTTTGCTGCGCGACCCACTTCTCCTCGTCGAGGTTGCCGCGCATGTCGGTCGACAGGAGCCCGTAGGCGGTCCTGTAGTCGCCCTTCTGGATCGACTCCAGGTAGACCCGGACGACCTCGTCGGGCTTGCGCTCGGGCGTCGCGTCGGCCTGTGCCAGGGCGGACGCGACCAGCAGAAGAAACCCCGCCACGACCGGCGTCGCGCGCACTCGAACCCTCGACAACGACATGCACCCTCCGGGAACGCCTCGCAGCAAGGGCTCCGATTACCGCCTCCCGCCCGGTCTGCCAAGCGGAATCAAGGCCGGGGCGCCACAAATTTGACGACCATCGCACCGAGCGGCGTCCGTGCGCCACGTCCTCGTCACCACCCGAACGGAGCCGCCGGATCGCGGCACGGCCTAAACCCGCGTGCGGGCGTGACAACGGCGACACCCTCGACTGCCGGATCTGACACAGATCGGTGGCATCCACATTGCTGACATCCTCCCCGGGGACAGTCGTGGGGGACGGGGAAGGACAGCGCGAGGCCGATGCACCGATCGTCGCAGCCGGGGATGCACCGCGGGTGCTCGTGGTCGAGGACGATCCGGTCCTGCTCACGATCCTGTCGCGCTACCTCGGCCAGCGCGGTTGCTGCGTGCTGCGCGCATCCTCTGCAGCAGAGGCGCTGGAGATCTTCGCGCACACGCCGATCGACGTCACCGTCAGCGACGTCCGGATGCCCGGCATGAGCGGCCACGAGCTCCTGCAGGAGGTGCGCCGCCGCGACGCCGAGGCGGACCTGATCCTGATCACCGCGCACTCCTCGGTGAAGGACGCGGTGGCGGCCATCCAGGCCGGGGCCGCCGACTACCTGGAGAAGCCGGTCGACTGCCGGCGCCTGCACCACACCATCCAGATGATCGCCGAGCGCCGCCGGTTGCGGCAGCGCGTGCGCATCCTCGAGCTCGGCGGACGCGACTCGACGGTCTTCGAAGGCATGGTCGCGCGCAGCCGGCGCATGCTCGAGGTGTTCAGCTTCATCGCGCGTATCGCCGAGTACCCGACCACGACGCTCATCATGGGCGAGAGCGGCACCGGCAAGGAGCTGGTCGCCCGCGCGGTGCACCTGCGCTCGCCGCTACGCGACCGTCCGTTCGTCATCTGCAACTGCAGCGTGCTCGCCCCCGGCCTGATCGAGAGCGAGCTCTTCGGCCACGTGCGCGGTGCCTTCACCGGTGCCGACCGCGACCACAAGGGCCTGTTCGAGACCGCCAGCGGCGGCACCATCTTCCTCGACGAGATCGGCGAGCTGCCGCTCGGCGCGCAGGTCAAGCTGCTGCGCGTGCTCGAGAACCGCGAGATCCGCCGGGTCGGCTCGCCGGCTTCGATGCCAGTCGAGATCCGCGTCGTCGCGGCGACCAACCGCGACCTCGGCCGCATGGTGCGCCAGGGTGAGTTCCGCGAGGACCTCTTCTACCGGTTGAATGTCGGAGTCATCGACCTGCCGCCGCTGCGCGAGCGCATCGAGGACCTCGAGCTGCTGAGCGAGCACTTCATGACGCAGTTCGCGCGCCGCTTCGCGCTCGACAAGGGCAGCATCGCGCAAGGCACGATGAACGCGATGCGCTCCTACAACTGGCCGGGCAACGTGCGCGAGCTGTGCAACGTGCTCGAGCGCGCCTCGATCATGGCCAACGGCGGCGAGATCCAGCCCGAGCACCTGCCGGCCGACCTCCGCCGCCAGTCGGATCAAGCCGACGAAGACGAGATCTCCTCTCTCGACCTGAGCCTCGAAGCAGCCGAGCGCGACCAGATCCGCCGCGCGCTCGACTCCGCTGGCGGGCGTCGGGTTGCCGCGGCGCGACTGCTCGGACTGTCGCGACGAACGCTGTACCGCAAGCTCGACAAGTACGGGATACGATGATGATGAGGACGCAACGAATTCGCAGGATCAGCCCGGCCAGTCGCCGTCCCTACTCCGGACGACCGCTCGCCGATCCACAACGGCGCACCCGCCGCGAGGCGGCGCCCCAGCAGGAGGCGCGCCACGCGCGCGCTCTGGTGCGCGCACAGCCACGGACGACACCGGTGCGCGCGCCGCGGCCGCGCTCCCGCCGGCTGCGGCTGGTCGTGGTCAACGCGCGACCGCGCCGCCGGCGCACCGCGTCACCCAAGCCGGTGTTCCAGCTCGTGCGCGGCCGGGCACCCGCGCTGGCGCTGCCGCGCCGTGTGGTCCCTGCGGCACCGCCGCAGCGCCAGGAGCCATCACGCGTCGCGCAGCTGGTGTTCGTGGTGGCGATGGCCGCGGTCGGCCTCGCCGCGCTGGCGACGTCGGTCGGACAGATCCTCGCCCGCAGCATGTAGCGGGGCGAGGTCGTCCTGCTGGTTCAGGCCGCGACAGCGCGGGCGCGGTGCAGCGAGCGGCGCGCGACGTCCTCTTCTTCCTCGCGATTGGCCTCGAGCAGCGCACGCAGCGTCTGCTCCAGCGCCGTCAGCTCGGCGTTCACCGTGATCAACGACTCGACGAGACCCATCCAGGTCTGGCCCTCGGGTGCGCCGTCGCTGGCATCCTCGCAGAGCGCCACGCAGCGCCGTGTGATGTCGAGGACGCCCTCGGAGGCCCCCTCCAGGTGGGTCGCTAGGTCGATGAAGGTGTGCCGGTCGATGATCACTGATGTTGCCTCCGGGAAGCGGGCTTGGAAGGGTGTGTTCTCGGCCTTCACGGCAAGTTCAGTGCCACGGAGACTGTGATTCCCCTTGGTTTTTCGGGACATCGAGGGGTCGTGGACGTTGCATCCAGGCGAGGCCGCACGGCGGTCGTGCGCGAACGCGACATTCGACAATCAATCCAACGAGGGACCCGGTCCCCTCGCCCCATCGGGCGAAGCCCGACGGGGCCCCACGACCCTGCTCGCTGCGCTCGGCGCTCGCCTGCGGCTCGCGTGTGGCTCGCGTGCGCGGCCCCTGCCGAGGCCGGCCATCCATTCAGCCGGCGCTCGCCGCACGCCGTAAGGGCTCGCCGAGCTCGCGCTCGAGGCGCGCCACGCGCTCGGCCAGTGCCGGTTCGCGGGCCAGCCGGTTCTTGACGCTGGCGAAGGCATGCGCCGCGACGCTGTGATCGCGACAGCCGTGCTCGGCAGCGATCTCGCTCAGTGGGCGGCCCGTCAGACGGCGCGCCAGGTAGATCGACACCTGTCGCGCGAGCACCGTGTCCCGGTCGCGGCGTGCCGACTGACGGATCTGCCGCCGCGGCACGCCGAACGCGAGCGCGACCGCGCCCACGATCGCATCGAGCGACGGCGGCGGCTCCTTGCGACGCCATGCATCGAGAGCACGGGCGGCGACCGGAACCGACAGCGGCACCCGTAGCGCGGCGGCGAACTCGAGCGCCCGATGCAGCGCGCCCTCCAGGGCGCGCACGCTCGCCGGAGCGACCTCGCCGATGAAGGCCGCGACGTCGGCCGCGAGGTCGCTGCCGAGCCGCGCTGCCTTCGCGACCAGGATCTCGCGCCGCAGAGTCGAATCGGGTGGCGTGATCTCGGCGGCGTAGGCGGTGGCCGAGCCGTCGCCGAGCGGTAGCGCCAGGTCGGGGGTTTCGTCGAGCGGCAGGTCGCAGGTGAGCACCAGCCGGTTGCCGAGTGCGCGCAGGCGGTCGAGCTGGCGCGCCAGCTTGTCGGCGCTGCGCTCCGTGGCAACGAGGAACTGGACGTCGTCGACGATCAGCAGCTCGGCTGCGCGCAGCGCGTTCTCGACCTCGCGCCCGGCAGCACCCGCCTCCGGCCAGCGTGCCGCGAGGCGCTCTGCGGACACCACCAGCACTGCGTCGTCACCGTGTCGCGCGCGGACCGCGTGCGCGACGGCCATCGCGAGGTGCGTCTTGCCGACGCCGACGCCGCCGTGCAGGTAGAGCGACGCACGCGAGCGCTCGCTCGCGGCGGCGACGCGGCGCGCGAGCCGGTAGGCGCGCTGGTTGCTCTCGCCGACGACGAAGCGTGCGAAGGTGTAGTCGGGGCGGAGCGTACAGCCGAACGACGACGATTCCTCATCCCTCTCGTCGCAATCCCGACCGACGACTCCATCGCGTCCGTGCATCGTCCACATCTCCCGCGATGCCGCTCCGCGTCCCCACCACAATCCCCACCTGGCTCGCTCCCCAACGAAGGGCGACGCTGTAATCCAATCTTCATCGGCATGCAATGTCGAAGTCGCACGAAGGTCGCGTGCTGGTCGTGCAGCGGTATGATTGACGTGCAGCGAACGAGGCGCGAAACTGCCGCGCCATGGACGACACCCTGGACGGTTTCGCCGAGATCGTACGCAGCGCGCGCGCGCAACGCCGGTTACGCAGCACGCCGATTCCGGACGAGACCATCGCCGCGATCCTCGCCGCCGCCGCGTGCGCGCCGAGCGGAATGAACCTGCAGCCGTGGCGCTTCGTCGTCGTACGCGACGACGGGCTGCGTGCGGACATCGGCAAGCTCTACGCCGACGCGTGGCAGCTCGGGCGTCTCGTCTACGGCGCGCAACCTGCCGGCAGCAAGGGTGCGGCGCGGATGATCGCCGGGGTCGAGCACCTGGCGGCGCACTTCGGCGAGGCACCGGCGATCGTCGCCGCGTGCCTCGATCGCCGTCGCCTCGGCGCGATGGTCGACGCCCGTCTCGAGTGGCGCGATCCGGTACCGGTGCTCGCGTCGATCCTGCCCGCGGTGCAGAACCTGATCCTCGCCGCGCGCGCGCACGGCGTCGGCACCGTGCTCACCACCCTGCACCGCGTGCGCCACGACGAGCTGCGCACGCTGCTCGGCATCCCGGCCGAGGTCGAGGTCGTCGCGCTGCTGCCGCTCGGCTATCCCGAGGAGCCCTTCCGTCCCGTGGTGCGGCCACCGGTCGCCGAGTTCACCTACCGCGATCGCTGGGACGAGCGCTGGTAGCGGCGCTCAGGCGCGGCCGAGGATGCGCTCGGCGAGCGCCTTGCCGGACAGCGCCGCCGCCGCGACGCCGCTCGCGAACGAGCCCGTGCCGGCGACGTCGGCGCCGGCGAGCCCGAGCCCGCGACAGCCCGGAACGCTGTTGGGCAGCAGCGGCGCGACGAACGGGTCGGGAGGTCCCAGCACCTGCACCCAGTGGCGCTCCCAGTCGAGCAGCTCGGGCAGCCGCGGATAGATCTCGCGCACGAAGGTGCGCAGCAGCATCAGCAGGCGGCCGACCTCGCGCGCATCGGTGGTGGCTCCGTCGGGCAGAGCCGCCTGTGCGATCAGCAGAGCACACCCAGGGGGCGTCACACGCGGCGCGTGCAAGCTCGGCCAGAACAGCGTGACCGGGGTCGCGAAGCTGCCCGGTGTCGCCCCCTCCGCAGGACTCACCAGACGCACCAGGGGGGCTTCGGCGGCCGGCCCCCCGCCGCGCATCTCCGGCACCCCGCGCAGCGCCCAGGCGACACCGATCCCGCTCCAGGTGGGCGGCGGCGGGAACGACGCGTCGAGCGCGCGGCGCACCTCCTGCGGCAGGACGGCGGTCGCCGCGCCGCGCGGCAGCGCGAGCACGCAGTGCTCGGCGAGGACCTCGTCCGCGAAACCCTGCTCCTCGCGGCGCACGTCGAGCTTCGCGAAGCGCCCGCGGTCGAGCGCGAGCCCCGTCGCGCGGGTGCCCAGGCGCAGATCGACGCCGGCGTCGATGCAGGCGTCGACCAGCGCCTGGACGACGCCACGCGTGCCGGCGACCGGCCCGTCGCCGGCCGTCATCAGGCCGGGCGCCTTCGCCGTCGCGTGCCACTGCGCGTGCTGGGCGAGAAAGGCGAGCGAGGCGCGCTCCGGTGCGAGCGCGCCGAGCAGAGCCGCGCTGCGCTTCAGCGCTGCGGCGACGACCGGCTCGAACGCGCGCTCGACCAGCCAGTCGGCGAGCGTGGTCGTGCGCCAGCTCTCGAGCTGCTCGGTGCTCGCCGTCGCCAGCTCCTGATAGACCTCGCCGAGGCTCGCGAAGACGCGCGGCGGGACCCCGTACAGTGCGCGCACGGCATCGAGCGTCGACGGCGCGGTGCCGGCCGCCGGTACCGGGATGCGCAGCGGATCGAAGGTGCTGCCGCCCTCGCGCGCGACCACCAGACGCAGCGCATCGCGCGGGTGCAGGGCGCCGAGCCCGACCTCGCTGGTGCCCACGGCGGCGAGCACCTCGGGAAAGCCGATCGCGTCCCAGAACAGCGGCCCGGTGTCGACGGCGTAGCCCTGGTGGGCAACCGTCTGCAGTTGACCACCGGGACGCTTGCCGAGCTCGACCAGCAGGGTGCGCGCGCCACCGCGCGCGAGCACCGCGGCGCACACCAGGCCCGCCACCCCGGCGCCGACGACGACCGCGTCGTAGCGCTCGGGCCCGGCGCGACGCTGCAGCAGATCGACCGGCAACGTCATCGCACGTCCTCCGCGCACACCCAGCGCAGGCGCTCCTCCGCCGCGGCGAGCTCCGCCAGCGCTCGGCGCACGTCCGCGGCGACTGCGGCGCACGGCGGCCTGGCCGCGTCCAGGCAGCTCGCGAGCCGGGTGACCGGCGCGCGTGCCGCGTCCGCCACGTCGCTCCAGGTGCGCTGCGCCGCACGACAATCGTCGTTCACTTCCGCGGCGGCAGGAGCGGCCACGGGCGCGGTGGGTACCGGTGGCGGCAGCTCCGTGGCACGCGGCGCGAGCACCGTGGGCTGCGGCGCGGCGGGCTCCGGGTCCGGGTCCGGGATGGGCAAGGCAATCGGCTCGGGCGCGTCCTCGCCGCCGATCACCACGACGACGCCCGGATCGCTCACCAGGATCTCGCGCTCGCCGGCGAAGTCGTCGATGCGGCCGCGCACGCGCACGCGCTGGCCTGCGTAGCGCGCGACCAGCGCAGCACTCGACGGGCCGACCAACGCGCGCACGATGACGATGCGCACGGGCTCGCCGCCGTCGCCGGCGGTGTGCAGCACCACCCGGCCGGGCTCGGCCTTCGCTTCGGCGACGGTCGCATCGAGGTCGACCACCTCACCGACGTGCGCGCCAGCCTCGGCAGGCGTGATCAGCGGCGGCTCGGGAATGATCCCGAGCGGCTCCGCTCGTACCGCGGCGGCCGCCGCCGCGAGCAGCAGCGTGGTGTAGACAGCGACGGCGAGACGTCGCACCGGGTGCGGATGGTCAGTGGAAGAATGTGCCATAGCCCGTGCTCGGGTTGCCGCCGAAGCCCGCGCGAAAACCGCTCACGTTGCCGGGCGCGACCGGTCCGTCCAGGGGCTCGGCATAGACGACGTAGACGTCGGGCGCGAGGCCCTCGACGCGATAGCTGCCATCGGGCGCGCTCAGCGTGCTCGCGACGATCGGCCCGTTCACGTTCGCGACCACGACGTGCGACAGAAACACCGGGGCGCCCGCGATGGTGATCCGCCCGGCGAGCGCGCCGGTCCCGGCGAGGAAGCCGTCCGCAGGATAGAGCACCGAGGCCCCGATCCGGTCGTCGCTCTCCGGTGTGCGCTGGTGCGCGTCGCCACGGTCGCTGAATGGCACCATGGTCGCCCGCGACAGGCCGCTGTGCTCGAGGCCGAGGAAGTGCCCGACCTCGTGCGTCGCGATCGCCTCGAGATCGTAGCTGCCCGGATCCGCGCTCACCGAGGTGCTGAACGCGATGCCGCGGCCGAACACGATGTCGACGTCGACCAGCTTGCCGGCGGCGTCGCTGGTGAGGAAGGTCGCCGCCAGCACGCCGCTGCCGAGCGACTCCTGGGCGCCCAGGGTGACCAGATTGACGCCGTCGCGCGCGCTGCGCTCGCGTGCGCCGGTCGTACCCTGAAAGCCAAAGGCGATGGTGCTGCTGGTGACGACCTCCCAGCTCGCGAACGCGGCGCTCACCACGTCGAGCGGGCTGCGATCGCCGGTCACGTTACCGCCGACGGCGGCCGCGATCACCCACGGTACGCGACCGTCGGCCAGCTCGGGCAGGTTCCAGCGACGCGGCACGCCTTGCGACGAGGGCACGTAGAGAAAGGCGTACGCGTCCGCACGCGTCGCCGGTACGCTCACCGAGAGTGCCGCCGACAGCACGGCAGCGAGCGTGGCGAGCAGGCGCCTCACCGTGTGCCCTGCTGCGTGACGATACCGCGCACACGCTCGAGCAGCTCCGTCACCGGACGCACGCCGCCGGACGCGAACGAGCCGCCCAGTGTGCGCGCGACCCGGACCGCAGCACCGCTGCCGGGCAGCACCGCGACCGGCATGTAGCCGAGCGCGAGGCCGACCACGCCCAGGACCTCGCCGTCGTACGGCTCGAGGAACAGCACCACGTCGTCACCCGGCTCGGACAGCGGCGCTCCGGGCACCACCAGCTCGCGGTCCTCGATCCGGCCGCCGAGCTGGCGCACGGTGACGACGCCGGTCGCGCTGCCCTTGGCCTCCTCCAGCACGGTGAAGCGGGCCAGCGACTCGATTCGTCCGTCAGGCGAGCGCGTGACCTGACGATCGATGCAACGCGCGCGCACCACCAGGGTCGCGTAGCCGGTCATCTCCTCGAGCGGCATCGCCGCGACCGTCAGTGCGGACGCGCGGACCGGCAAGGCGAGCGCGCTCACCACGAGCAGGAGAAGAAGCCGGCCGCGGAACCGGGCCCGATCGGAGCGTCGCGCGCGCCGCACCTCAGACCACCTCGATCCCGCCCGAGAACAGCGCGAACTCGAAGCCGCGCACCGCGACGATCGAGTACAGCCCGGGTCGCGCGTCGGCGGGCACTACCAGCGACAGCACCGCCGCGGGCTGGCTGGTTCCGGATCCGCCCTGGGTCTCGCCAAAGCGCACCACGTTTGCCTGGAAGCCGATGCCGAGCACGACGAACCCCGTCCCCGGGGTCATGCCCGGTCCCATCACGCCGATCGTCGCGGTCTCGCCGCGCGCCACCGCGATCCCGGTCGAGCGCAGCACGATCTGGCCCGCGTCGTCGGCGCGGCCGATCGCGAGGATGTTGACGGCGGTGACGGGCTGCGTCGGAACGGTGACGTCGGCGGCCGTGGTCTCGCCGCGCCGCACCGCGACGGGATGGCAAGCCGCGAGCAACCCGAGCGCGACCAGGAGCATCATCCGGGCACGGAGCACCGCCCCGTCTATAGCCACGCGGCGCGCGCTTGACCACCCGCGAGAGGCCGGGCTACCACCCAAGGATGATGCTTCCGCGCACCCGGTATCTGACCCTCGTCGGCGTCCTCGGCGTCGCATTCGCCGCCTCTGCTTGCTCCATGCCTACCCCCGAGGATCGGATCAAGGACGCCGAAGAAAGCGCGGCTCGCTCGCTGGTCGCGATCGACCACGGCGCACTCGAGCAGAAGGTCGATGCCGAGAAGGTGAAGAGGATCCAGCAGCAGCTCACGACGATCAACGAGTACATGGGCGAGGCGAACGGCAAGCTCGACCAGGTCACGGTGAACGCGTACGAGGCCTTCCAGCGCAGCAACGACATGTTCCCCGACGGCATGTTCACGGACCAGGGGCTGCGCCTGCTCGAGGAAGCCGCCGCGAAGAAGGGCGCCCCACCCGCGCAGGGCTGAGGGCCGGCCGCGCGACCGAGCGCGACCGTCAAGCAAGCGCGCGGGCGCGCGCCAGCACCGAGCCCAGCATGGCGCGCGTCAGACGGCCGGTCTGCGTGTTCTGCCGGCTCGGGTGGTACGAGCCGAGCAGGACGCGGCGCGCGTCGAGCGCAACCTCCGCACCGTGCCCGAAGCGTGGCCGCGGCCGCAGCGCGACGCCCTGCTCGGCGAATGCCGCGAGCACCGCGTTCCATGCGATCTGGCCGAGCGCGAGCACGACCGTGGCCTCGCGCAGCAGCTCGATCTCGCGCAGCAGATACGGCCGGCAGGCGACCAGCTCGGCGGGTAGCGGGCGGTTGTCGGGCGGCGCGCAATGCGCCGCCGCGGTGACCCAGGCGCCGCGCAGGAGCAGGCCGTCGTCACGCCGGGTGGATGTCGGCTGGCTCGCGAAGCCGGCGTCGTACAGCGCGCCGAACAACCAGGCGCCGCTATCGTCGCCGGTGAACATGCGCCCGGTGCGGTTGGCGCCGTGCGCGGCCGGTGCCAGCCCGACGACGAGCAGACGCGCGGCCGGATCGCCGAACGCCGGCACCGGCCGTCCCCAGTACTCCTGGTCGCGAAAGCGCCGCACCTTGGTGAGCGCCGTCTGCGCGCAGTGCGCGCGCAGGCGTGGGCAGCGCGTGCAGGTGACGATCTCGGCCTGCAGCGCCACCAGCGGAGCACGCGGCGAACCCGCACCACGCCGGGTTTGCACCATCGCTCAGACGCCGCGCCGCGTGACCAGCGTCTTCACCGTCTCCACCAGGATGCGCAAGTCGAGCAGCAGCGTGTGGTTGTGGATGTAGGCGAGGTCGTACTTGAGCTTGTAGGCCGGCGTGGTGTGATACTCGCCGCGCACCTGCGCGAGCCCCGACAGGCCTGGCTTGACGAGCCAGCGCTCGCGATAGCCCGGAATCTCCTGCGCCAGCGCGTCGGCGAACTCCGGCCGCTCGGGCCTGGGGCCGATCAGGCTCATGGTGCCGTTGAGCACGTTCAGGAGCTGCGGCAGCTCGTCGATGCGGGTCGCGCGCAGGAAGCGTCCGGGCGCGGTCACCCGGCTGTCGCCGTCGCTCGCCAGCACCGGACCGGTCGCCTGCTCGGCGTCGTCGTGCATGGTGCGCAGCTTGTAGACCATGAACTCGCGCCCGCCGCGGCCGACGCGACGCTGGCGATAGAGTGCCGGTCCGGGCGAGCTCGCGCGGACTGCGAGCGCCGCCAGCGCGCAGATCGGCAGCGCGATCGCCAGCAGAGCGGTGGCGACGACGTAGTCGAGCACCGCCTTGACGCGGAACGCGATCTCGTCGCCGGGATCGCGCGCGACCTCGATCAAGGGCACGTCGTCGATGCGCAGCGACGCGAGCCGACCGACGCGCAGCTCGTACACCGACGGCACGATTGCCACCCGCAGGGGTGCGACACCCTCGCTGGCATGCAGCACGGAGTCGAGCAGCTCGTCGCGGCCGCTGCAGCCGGGCACCACGATGAGCTGCTCGATGGCATGGTCGCGCGCGATGCGGCCGAGGTCGCCGGTCGCGCCGAGCCAGCGCGGCGCGGCTTCACCACCGGCAGCGGGCAGCACACCCGCCGGTCGCACCGCACCGACCAGCTCGATCCCCTGCCGTTCGGCATCCGCGGCGAGCTGGGCGTGCAGCTCGGCCAGGTCCCCGGGCGCGCCGACCAGCGCCACGCGCAGCGGGCCGCCGCCGCGCAGGACGCGACGCGCGGCGACACGCGCCAGGCCGACCAGCGCGACGTTCGTACCGGCGTAGAGGAGCAGCACCGAGCGCGGAAACGCGATCTCGCCACGGAAGAAATACCAGGCGGTCACGAGCAGAAGCTGTACGACCACCGCGGCACCGGCAGCGAGCACCGGGCTCAGGCGCTCGCGCAGCAGGCGCGCGTCGTACAAGCCGAGCACGTAGAGCAACGGCAGCTGGGTCGCGAGCAACAGCAGCAGAGCGGCGTGCGGTTGCCCGGCCACCCCGCTCGGCAGCGGTGACGTCGTGAACGGGATCGGCAGCGCGCTGCGCGCCGCGAACGCGAGCGCATAGGCGAGCCCGGCTGCGGCGAGATCGTACGGCGGCAGCGCCGCCAGCAGCCAGCGCCCGAGCGCTCGGCCGTGACGTCCGCGCGCGGCCCACCTCCGGCGCACGCCAGGCCGCGTGCCCGAACGCACGACGACGTCGCCGCGCGCGCTGGCCGGCGCGGTCAGCTCGCCTGCTCGCACCGAACCGACTCTGCGGCCAGCACCGGTGCCGACGCCTGCTCGATGCGCCGGTAGAGGCCGTCGCGTGAAAACAGATAGCCGTGCGTCCGGTAAAGGTGCGCGAGGCCGCGGATGTGGCGCACGGTGAGCGCGTTCAGGCGGCGGCGGGTGACGCGCTGACACTCGTGGCGCACCACCGAATCGCCCAGATACGTCACGCGCCAGCCGCGCAGGCGCATGCGCAGGCAGAGGTCGACGTCCTCCGGGCCGTAGAAGATGCGCTCGTCGAGCCAGCCGACGCTGTACAGCGCCGACATCCGGATCGCCTGGCAGGCACCGACCACGTAGTCGATGTCGCGCACGCCGGTGTGATCCCAGTCGGCGAGCTCGACCTCACGCAGCCAGCGCTCGCCGATCCACGACGGGAGCTGGCGAACGATCTTGTCGATCACGGTCGGAAAGAGCTGGCAGCTCGGCTGGGTGGTCTGGTCGGGCAGCAGCAGCCGCGGTCCGCAGACGCCGACCGAGGGCGAGGCATCGAGGAAGCTCAGCAGGCGCGCGAAGGCGCCGGGCAGCACGACCGTGTCGACGTCGAGGATGATCGAGACCGGCGAGCGCGCCAGCGCGAGCCCTTGATTGCGCGCCGCCGCGACGCCACGGTTGACCTGGTTGCGCACCAGACGCGCCGCCGGGGCCATCTCGCGCACGATCTGCGGCGTACCGTCCTGGGAGCCGTTGTCGATGACGATCAGGTCGCCGCGATAGCCCGGCGCGGCCTCGCGCAGCGACTCGATGCACGCCGCGATGTGCTGGCGGGAGTTCCAGGTGAGGATGATGACCGTGTAGTCCGCGCGCTCGTTCATGGCACCTCGGTTGGCTGCGGCTTGCTCGAAGCGATGGGCGTCCAGCGGATGCGCTTGCCGCGCCGGGTCGCGAGCTCGGCGAGGCCGCGCGCAACGAAGCGAACACCCAGGTTTACGGCGATCAGGGGCAGATCGGATGGCCCGAGGCCGTCGATCATCGAGCCCCAGCGATAGCGGGCGATCGCCTGCTGCGGCTGCCCCTGCCCTCGCCGCTGCTCGCGGATCTGGATCTTGCCGGCCTCGGTGCGCAGGCGCTCGCGGAAGTAGTCCGGCAACGTGGACGGCGGATGGAAGTAGACCTTGGCCGCAGGGACCGTGCGCAGCATGTCGTTGCCGAGCTGCGCCGACAGCCAGCCGTCCTCGAGCAGCAGCGCCTCGGGCATCGCATCGACGGCCGCGGTGCGCATCAGGTAGAGCCGGCCGCCGACCACCTGGAAGTCGAAGCGGTAGGGGATCGCGGCCGCACGCGCGACCAGCGACGCGCGCGCGCCCGCGGGCGACAGGATCGCGACCTGGCGCGCGCTCGCCAGCGCCACCTCGGGCTCGCTCGCCAGCGCCGCGGCCAGCGCGACCAGCGCGTCGGGCGCGACGTCCACGTCCGCGTCGCAGAACGCCAGCAGCGGCGTCGTGCAGGCGGCGCGGACCAGATTCCACGCGCGGGCCTTGTCGGCCCGGCCATCGACCAGAACCTGCACCTGCCCGCTCGGGTGCCGCCCCGCCAGCGCCTGGGCCGCGGCGAGCGCAGGTCCGCCAGAGGGACCGTTCACGCAGACCGCGAAGCGCAGCTCGCGCCCGTCCGCCGCGACGAGCCGCCGTGCTGCGACCTCGAGACCGTCGAGCGTGCGCGCCAGCGCCGGCTCGTCGGCCCGGCACAGGACGGCGACGGTCATCGCCGCCGGCGCGGCCGGCGCGAGCTTGCTGCCGGGTGTCTCGCTCATGGCTTGCCTGGGGTGGCGATTGCCGTGCCCCCGCTCGACGTCGCCCCCTGGCCCGGTCCGGGTCCGCCCCGCACGGCAACCTGTGTCAGGGCCGCATAGCGCGCGGCGAGTGGCGACCCGGTGAGCCAGTACCAGGACGTCCGCGCCGCGAACGCGCTCGCCGCGAGCGTGCGCAGCAGCAGGGTAGCCGCGCGGCCGTGATGACGCCGGTAGAAGATGAGGCAGCTGGCGAAGATCGCCGCCGCGCGGCGTTCGGCGAACAGCTCCCGTCCGGCCAGGTTGCCCTCGTGCACGATCGACACCTGCGGCAAATAGACGACGGATCTTCCCGAGGCATGCACCCGGAAGCAAAGATCCATGTCCTCCGCGTAGAGAAAATAGGCCTCGTCGTAGCCGCCGAGCGCCTCGAGCTCGGCACGGCGGCCGAGGAAGAAGGCGCCGTGGCACCAGTCTATCGCCACCGGTCCATCGCCTCGCGGCGCGCGCACGCGCCTGGTCCAGGGCCGCCGGAGCTGCCAGAGCGAGAAGAACGGCTCGACGGTGGGCGTCAACGCGCCGTCCGCGTCGCGCATCGCCACTCCGACCAGACCGACCTCGGCGCGCGCCGCGAGCACCGCCATGGCGGCCGCGATGGCGTCGTCGTTGGCGCGCGCGTCGGGGTTCAGGAAGAGGACGCAGCGGCCCCGCGCCGCGTGCAAGCCGCGGTTCGCGGCGCGCGCGAAGCCCAGGTTGGCGTCGTTGGCGAGCCAGCGCACCTCGGGGAAGCCGCGCCGCACGAGCGCGGCGCTGGCGTCGCTGGAGGCATTGTCGACGACGATCAGCTCACGCGCCGCATCGCGCACGCTCTCGAGGCAGGCTGCTAGGTAGGCCGCGCCGTTCCAGTTGACGACGACGACGCTGAGCTCCGGCGCGGCGCTCTCGGACGCGGTGCTCACGACCAGAAGCGCAGGCCGCGGTACGCATGGCACGCATCGCCGAGGATCAGCTTGTACGCCCCGGGCACCTGCGCCTGCAGGGCGTCGAGATCGTGCTCGGTGGTGAGCCGCGCGACGATGCTCGCGAGCTGCTCGCGCGCCTGCGTGACCACCTGCATCTGGGCCGCGTCGAGCTGCAGGACGCCGTGCTGCACGGCGTAGCCCAGATTCTCGAGCGCGTGACCGAGGAAGGTGAGCTTGGCCGCGTCGGCGTTCAGCCGCACCATCGGGTGGTCGGCGCGCAGCGAGGCGTCGATCAGCTTGGGCTCGGCGCGCATGCGGAACAGCAGCGCGCGCGCCAGGCGCTCGGTGTGCGCGCGCAGCTGGCCGACCGTGTAGCCGTAGCGAAGCGCGTCGATCAGGCCGTAGAGCATGTGCGTGCCGTTGCACGCCGAGCGGTGGATCGCGCCGCGCGCGTAGGGCGTCGCTCCCGCCATGGCGGCGAAGGTCTCCGCGTAGGCGGCGTCGGTGTCGGTGATGTGCTTCTGCACCACCTCGCTGACACGCACCTCGAGGCCGCGCGCGGTCTTGAAGAGGTCGCGGTCCGGCGGGAACTCGTGCGTCAGCACGCTCACGACCCAGGACAGCTCGTCCACCACCGCCTTTGGGTCGTACAGCGCCTCGCTGCCCAACAGGATCTCGCGGCGCGTGAACCGCCCGACCGGTGTCACGAAGGTGCGCTCGTAGGGCACGACGGTCGCCTGCATGATCTGCAGGAAGTGGCAGGGATGGCGCTCGACGTCGGCAGGAAAGAACGGGTACTTCTTCAGCTCGACCGCCTCGGTGCGCAGCGACTGCGCGACCATCTCGTCGAGCACCAGCTTGCCGTCCGACTTGACGTCCGCCCCGAGCGCGAGCACGACGTGCGCCTGGACCCAGGGGTCAGTGCTGGCGAGCGCGCGCTGCAGGATCAGCTCGCGCAGCAAGGCGATGGTCTCGGCGCTCGACACCGTCGCCGCGGGCGCCGCGGGCGCCGGGGTGGCCGCGGCGAGCGGCTGCGCCCAGACCGCCGCGGCGCCGAGTCCGGCGTTCCCGAGCGACCAGCGCGCGAGCAGGACCAGCCCCGTGAGCGCACCCCCTCGGCAGATCGCCCGTCGCGTCAAGCGCACACCGCACGCTCCTCTCCGGATGCCGCGTCCACGGCGGGCAGCAGGTCATCCGCAGCGAAGGCGGCGGCCAGCGCGCGCTGGCGCTCGGCATAGGCCGCACCACCGATCGGCGGCCGCCACGGCTCGCGAAACAACGGCACCAGATCCCGGTCGGAACGCACGCGGCGCGCCGCGATCTCGCGCCGCCGCTGCTCCGCGCCCGGCAACACGTCGAGGGCGCCGATCAGGCCCTGCTCGCAGGCCGTGCGGCGCGCGGGCTCGAGACGGGCACGCTCGGCGAGCAGCGCGAGCGCGCAGGCGAACACGCGCGCGCCGCGCTCGGGCTCGTAGTTCTTGTACAGCGACAGCAGCGCGTTGCGCTCGAGCAGGGCCATGCGGCGTCCGGGCGCGAGCAGGTGCTCGCTGGCGTGCTCGCGGTGATAGGCACGTGCCGCCGGGGCGTGCGCGCAGCGCTCGCCGAGCGCCCACAGCCGCCAGCCGAGATCGACGTCCTCGAAGTACGCGAAGTAGTCCTCGTCGAAGCCGCCCGAGGCGAGAAAGGCCGCGCGCTCGACCAGCATCGCGCCAGCGCTCGCGAACAGGCTGTCGCACGGCGTCACCTCGTCGGCGTAGGCCGCCACGTCGGCGCCATGGCGGTGCGGTGCTCCGTGCCCGTAGAAATTCATCGTTCCACCGTCGAACTCGATCCGGCTGCCGTCGTCCGTAAGGATCCGCGCGCCGACGCACGCCGCACCGCTGCGTGCCCGCGCCGTCACCAGCTCACGCAGGAAGCTGGTTGCGAAGCGCATGTCGTTGTTCACCAGGCAGAGCAGCGGTGCCGACGCTTGCGCGGCGGCGCGATTGTTCGGTACCGCGAAGCCCAGATTCTCGTCGCCCGCGAGCACGCGCACGCGCGGCCACGCGGACGCGAGCCACGCGCACGTGCCGTCGCTCGAGCCGTTGTCGTAGACGATGGTCTCGATGCGCTCGGCCGGGTAGTCCAGCGCGCCGAGCGAGGCGAGGCACTCTGCGAGCAGCGGACGGCCGTTGCAGGTGACGACGACGATCGACACCTCGGGCAGATCGCTCCCCAGCACGCCCGGCTCACTCATCGCGCCGTCCCGGCGTGCGGAGCGAGCGCGAGCGCCGCGATCGCCGCACCGACCGCCTCGAGGTCCGGCGTCCGGCGCGCCACCAGGGACTCGAGCGCGGCCGCATGATCGCCGTGCTCGCGATCGATCACCAGCAGGTGCCGGTACGCCGGCGCAGCGGTGCTGGCGAGCCCGATCGCACGATTGGCCGCCTGGTTGGCGAGCGCGTAGGTCTGGTCCTGCTCGGGGTGCGAGAGCCAGGCGTTCATCGTCTGCAGGAGGATCCAGGCCGGCAGATAGCCCGACGGCAGCGTCGCGACGCTGGCGCCAAGGACTGCGAAGAACTGCTCCGTCGCCGCGAGCTCCGGGTGGCCGTGCCGCAGGTGCTCGGCGAGAAAGCCGTGCTCGTAGCCGTAGCGGCTGCGGATCAGCTCGAACAGATACGCATCGGCCTCGGCGACGCCCGGGGTCGCGAACGGATTGCCGAGCAGCAGGAAGCGACCGGTCACGCGCCAGACCTCGGCGAGCCACGCGGCGCGCGCCGCAGCCGGCACGTGCTCGAGCACGTCGAGCGCCAGCACGACCGGAAACGACCGGTCCGCGAACGGCAGCGGCGCGCGCGGGTCGAAGACGTGGTGCTCGGGATAGTCGGCGGCGCGCGCATCCACCACGTCGACGGTCCACCCCGGGAAGAAGTCTCCGGTCCACGCCAGGTGCCCGGCCCCGCCGCCCATGGTGCCGCCGATGTCGAGCAGTCGTCCGGCAGCGGGCGCGACGAGGCGGGCCGCGGACGCGGCCAGCGCGTAGCGCTCGAACATGTCGAACGGCAGGGTCGCGCACAGCGCCGCGCTGGACGACGCCGTCGCCGTCGCGGCGATCGCGCACAGACGCGCCCAACCGGGCGCGATCGCGAAGCGCAGATGGTGTCCGCCAGCCGGCAGCAGCACCTGTGTCCGGAGCTGCGTCGCGGCTGCGCCGTCGCCGCCCGGCACGCGTGCGATGACGCGTCCGTCGAGCGTGAGCGTGCACGGCGTCGGCTCGTCGAACGACACCGTCAGGTCGATCTCGAGCGGTACCGCACCGGGATTCAGCACGTAGACCAGCGCGCCATCGCTGACGATCCGGCCGCCGTCGGCCGCGGCCTCGCCGAAGCCCGAGCGCAAGGCGAGACCGGCCGCGGGCGCGCCGCTCGTGCGCAGCACCGGATCGTCCTCGCCCAGAGCGTCGTACGACACCAGCGGGGCGGGTCCGCCGCGCCGTGCGATGAGCTCGCAGTTGTAGGGCGCCTGGAAGAAGCGCACGCTCGGCGCCAGATCGGCGCGCGCGAGGGTGCGCACCCACCACGAGGGCACGTGCTCGGCGACGTGGGTCTCCTCGGCGCGGTCGAACAGCAGCGGGTCCGGCGTGGCACCGACGAAGATCCCGCCCGGACGCAGCACGCGCGCCGCCTCGGCAATCAGCAGCTCAGGCCGTGGCACGTGCTCGAGCACGTCGAACGCCGTGACCACGTCGAAGGTGCCGTCCGCGAACGGCAGGCGCTCGGCGTGCGCCGCGGCCAGCCGTCCCGCAGCCGGACGCGCGAACCGCACCGCCTGCCCGATCGCAAACCGACTCGCATCGACGCCGATCGCGCGAAAGCCGCCCGCCAGCGCCTCGACGACGAGGAATCCGTAGGCGCAGCCGAGGTCCAGCAGGCGCGCACCACTGCCGACCTGGTCGCGCAGGAACGGCATCCAGTGCTGCCAGGTGGCATGCACCTGGTCGTAGCCCGCACGCGCGAAGCCACTGTTCTCGCCGTGGAAATAGCCGAAGCCGTAGCGCTCCTGCAGGAGCTGCGACGGCAACGGCCCGCCCGGCGGCGCCGAGTCGAGCATCAGGCGGAGTCTAACCGCACCTCCACTACCCTTCAAACGCACGCCCAGACGCGCGCCCCGAGATCACCAGCGCGAGCAGACCGAGCAGCGACACGACGGCGCCGACGAGCAGCGAGCGCGGACGGTATTTCAGCTCGACGCGATGCGTGCCACGCGGGACGACGACTCCCATCATCGCCCCATTGACGCGCGCGATCGTCGCTCCTTTCCCGTCCACCGTCGCGCGCCAGCCCGGGAAGTCGAGCCGCGAGACCACGAGCAGCCCGTCGCGCGCAGCGTCCACCGCGACGACCAGCTCGGCGTCGTCGCTGGTGACGACGCGTGCCGCTCCAGGTGAAACGTCCGCCGGCGCCGCCGGGAAGGCGTCCGGATCGGCAACGCAGGCGACCGCGCGATCCGGATGCGCGGTCAGGCACGCGCGCACCTGATCCATGCCGGTCGCCAGCGCGACGTCGGTCGCGAGATGGACCTCGCCGAGCGCGCCCGGGTTCTCGTAGATGCGCGCGGTCTCGTCCGCGTGGCGCAGGCGCAGGCCATCGAGGACCCGACGGCGAAACGCTACCTCGGCCTGCGCTTCGAGATCCTCTTCGTGCGGACCGGGCGCGGGACCGAGGCCCCCGACGAAGATGGTTCCCGGTGCCGGCGACGTGATCTCGACCTGCACGGTGGCCGGGCCCTGGGCGGCGTCCGTGCTCGCCACGCCGTCGACCCAGACGTCCGCCCATCGTTGTGCGCCGCGCAGCGAAAGCACCGCAGTCGCCCGGTTCTCATGCCCGGCGGCGCGCAGCGTGAGCGCGACCTCCGCCTGCTCGAGATCGGTCGAGGCAAAGCCCGCCGCGAGCCGGCGCGGTGAGCGCTCCAGCTCGAGCGTGAAGCGGCACGGCGTCGCGCAGCTCCAGTGGAAGCGCCGATCGCCATCGAGTTCGTGGATGCCGCCGCCGAGCGCCGCGCTGTCGATGCGGTAGGCGCGGAGGGCGGCGAACAAACGCAGCAGGCGTCGCCCGGCGATCGCCGAGCGCACCGCGTCCGCCAGGCGCGCACCGTCCAGCTCGCCCCGGGCGAGGATCCAGCGCAGGTCTGCCGCGGCGGCGCCGGGAGCGGTTGCCGCGAGCAGCGGATCGGGGTCGGCGAGGATCCAGGTGATGCCCTCGCTCGGCGCGACCACCTGGCTGACGAAGTCGTAGCCGTCGCGCGGCGTGAGCACGTCGATCGCGCGCAGGTCGCGAAAGCCGAGCACGGCGGAGACCAGCGGCGGCGCCAGATCGACCGGCCCGGAGATCCGGCCCGGGGTCGTGGCGGCCAGCGTGCGCAGCGCCTTCACGTACGGAGCGGGCGCGTACGGATCGAGGCGCAGCGGCCGCGGCCGCGCGCCCAGCCACAGCAGCTCGGCGACGATCGCGAGCGCACCCAGGCAGGCACCGAGGCCGGCACGCTTCGGCAAACGTGGCCCGGCGCCGCGGGCCGCGCCGGGAGCGAGCGCGAGCGCGGCCAGCAGGACGAGTGCCAGGTAGAGCGGGAAGCAGTACTTGACGAAGCTCACCGATCCGAGGATCGGCACGCCGGCGAGCGGGATCGGCAGCGCGCCGAAGATACGCGCGAGATAGAGCACCACCGTGGCCAGCAGAGCCCAGGTGACCGCGCGACGACGCGCCCGCCACGTCCCGACGCAGGCCAGCAGCAGAACCACGACTCCGGCGTGTGGCGGCCCGGCCAGCACGGCCGCGCCATCGCCGCTCGTGACGTGCCGCGCCCACGGGCCGGCCAGGCCGGCGATCTCTTGCAGCGGCAACGCCCACTCGGACTGCGTGCTGCGTCCTGCGCGCACCAGGCCGCTCGCCGCGGCATAGCTCTCGAGGAAGGGCACCAGCGCGATCCCGGCGAGTGCCGCCGCCAGCACGATCGCGAGCACCACGCGACCACAGCGCGCGGCCGCACAGCGCTCCTCGAGGAGCCGTTCGTCGTAGGCTGCGGCGGCGAGGAAGACCGTGCCGAACAGCGCCGCGGTGAGTGCGCTCTGCGGCTTGACGCCGAGCAATGCTGCGGCAACCAGCAGCACCAGCGCGACGTACGCGCCCCGCCGGCCGCGCAGCACCCAGAGGGCGGCCGCGAGCGCGCCGGGCACGAAGACGTCCGTGTTCAGCGGATGGTGCACCAGCCAGTCCAGCGTCTGTCCGGACAGGGCGAGTCCAGCTGCCGCAGCGAACGACGCGACGAACCCGCAGCCGAGCGTCCACGCCAGCGTCCAGGTGAAGAACGCGAGCAGGTAGACGCGCAGCACCCAGGTGAGATCCTGCACCAGCGGGGTCGGCAGGAGGTTGGCCGGTAGCTGCAACGGCGACCACGCCGCCATGTTGGGATTGGCCGCCAGCGGTGCGCCCAGGCCGACCGCCGGATTCCACAGCGGCGCGCGCAGCGCGGCCAGCGGTCGATGCACCAGATACGGGGCCGGCTCGTCGACCCATGCGCCGCCTTCGAGGTCGCGCAGCGGAGTCGGCGGCGGCACCGCTGCCGCAACCGGTCCGGACGGCAGCACGCCGGGGACGTAGGCCGCGGGCGAGAGCGTGCGTCCGGCGAACAGCACCGGCCAGAACGCGGCCGCGACCAGCGCGGCCAGCAGCAGCCCGGCGCCAGCCGCCGCCGCCCGGCCGTCCGGCGCCCGGCGCACCGCGCGCTCTACCACCGGGCTACGATGGCGCCCGCCGTCATGCCGCCGCCGACGGCGTTGAGCACCAGGACGTCGCCCTCGTGCAACCGGCCCTGGTCGATCGCGTCGCGCAGCGCCAGCGGGATCGAGGCTGCCGAGGTGTTGCCGCAGCGGTCGAGATTGACGCCGACACGCGACTCGGGGATGCCGAGCTGCGACACCATCATGCGGATGATGCGCACGTTCGCCTGGTGGGGAACGAGCAGGGTCACGTCGCCGGCTGCCAGGCCGGCTGCGGCGAGAACCTCGCGCGTCAGGGCGACGAGCTGCTCGACCGCGACGCGGAACACTTCCTGGCCGCGCATGCGCATCCACGGATCCGCTCCCGCCACGGTCAAGTCCTCGCTGCGGCGGCGGCCCGCCGGCACGTACAGGATCTCCCATTGCGCGCCGAGCGCGCGCAGGCGCGAGGCCAGGATGCCACGCGCGGGAACCGCCTCGGCGCGCTCGGCGACCAGCACGGCCGCGCCCGCGCCGTCGCCGAACAGCGGTACCGTGACGCGATCGAGCGGATCGCAGTAGGTGCTGAGGCAGTCCGCGCCGACCACCAGCACGCGCTCGTGGTCGCCCGCACGAATCGCTTGATCCGCCACCGTGAGCGCGTAGGGGAATCCCGCGCAGGCAGCGGCCACGTCGAACGCCGGCTGGAACGCGAGGCCGAGCCGCGCGTGCAGCAGGCAGCCGAGCGACGGGAACAAGTACGGCGCGGATGTGGTCGCCACCACGATCGCGTCGATCGCTTGCGGCGCGATACCGGCCGCGGCGATCGCGTCGCGGGCCGCGCGCTCGGCGAGGTCGAGCAACGGCTCCGCGTCGCTCACGATGCGGCGCTCGCGCACGCCGGTACGGCCCTCGATCCAGCCCGGCTCGACACCGAGCCGGGACTCGATCTCGGCGTTGCCGACGACGTGGGACGGGAGCGCGGCCCCCACGCCGGCGAATCGCGAGCGCAGCACAGCCGACCCTTAACGCAGCCCGTGCAGCTCGTACAGGTCGAGGCGCGCCGGGCCATCGACCGCGAGCCGAACGAAGAGTCGCGCCGGTCCCGGCGCGAGCTCGATTCCCCACCCCGCCCCCGGCGCCGCGCTCACGACCGGGGTGCCGGGCGGATCGGCGCCGAGCTCGAGCACCCGTGCGGCGCCGTCGACGCGGGCAAACACGCGCAGCGACCCGTCGCCCGCGAGCGCGCGCACCGGGACCTCGATGCGCGGCTCGGCGCATGGCCAGCTCGGGTACGCGCGCTCGCCGGCGCCGTAGGCGAGCGGCGCCGGCGCCTCCTGCACCGGAGGTGCGCCGCCGCCGCAACCGACGAGGACCGCCTGATCGAGGTCGAGCGCCGGCTGGTACGCGTGGATCTCGAGCGGCCCGGCGTCGCGCGCCGGGCCCATGCGTGCGAGCCATGCGGCGGGAAAGTCGCCACGGTGGAACAGCACCGCGCTGCTGCCAGCAGCGTCGACCGGCGCGCCGGCGGCGGCGCGCGCCGTGCTCGCGCGGCGGAGAAAGTAGCCGTTGTCGGTGTCGAGGTCGGCGAAGCCGCTGCCGTGCACGTCGCGCCACAGGCGTTCGAGCGGGATCGCGATCTCGCCGGCGAGGATCGCGGCCGCTGCCGTCCTGGTGCGAACGTCGAGCAGCCGGGCGCGGGCCTCTGGTGCGGCAGGACGCGGCCCGCCGAGACGAAGGTAGTCGAGATTCGTGGCCACGTAGCCGCTAGCGGCCGCAGCGTGAATCCACCATGCGAGCACGAGCGTGCGCCCGAGGACGACGCCGCAAAGCAGCCAAAGCGCACCGCGCCGCCAGCGCAGCGACTGCCAAGCCGCCCCGAGCACGACGGCAGCGGGCACCAGCGTCGCGTCGAGATAATAATACCAGGCCTCGGCCGGCAGGAGCGCGACCGCCGCGACGCCGGCGAGCACGGCCAGCGCTACCAGGCGCAACGCCGCGGGGCGCGTGGCGCGCGCCGGGCGCAGCAGCGCGTACAACGCCGCAGCGAGGGTCGCGGCGATCGCCGCACCCTCGACCAGCAGCCAGCCGGTCACCAGCGCCGGCCGCTCGATGGGCGTCAAGCCGACGAGCAGTCGTGGCACCAGCAGCAGGATGTCGGCGAGCCGCTGTTGACCCGACGCAACCGCGGTCGCGCCAGCCGTCGGTACCGGCACGGGCACGGCGAGGCCCGCCAGCATCGGCAACAACGGCATCGCCCCCGCAAGCGAAGCCAGCAGCAGTCCGCGCCACCCGAGAGCCCGCCCGCGCCACAGAACGACGCCGCCGGCGAGGAGCGCCAGCGGTGCGGCCGCGAGATGGAGCTGGGTGCCCAGGGCGGCGAGGAAGAGCAGCAGCGCCGCGCGTACGGTCGAGGGCTGGCGTACGAAGGCCGTCGCGGCGAGGAGCAGCACCGCGCTCCAGATCGGCAGGGCGGCCGGCGCCCAGGCGACGCGCGCATCGATCACCGCCACCGGGCTGCTCGCGAACAGCGCCGCCGCGGCGAGTGCGGCCGGCGCGCCGCAGATCGTGCGGGTCAGGATCCAGACCAGGACGACGGTCGCGGTTCCGAGCACGCCCGCATAGACGTAGAGCGCGAGCGGATCGGTCGCGAGGTACGCCGGCAGCGCCCAGAACCAGTAGTAGGCCGCGCCGAGGTGGAACCGGTTGCGCATCAGCGGACCGAGGGCCGGATACGCCTCTCCGCTGGCGATCAGCTCCGCCCAGCTGACGTCGCGCGCCTGGTCGACGCCGAACCAGCCGGCATCGAGGTCCATGAGACGGAGGAGTCCCGCCAGCAGCACCAGCGCTGCGACGATCAGCGCCTCCGAAGTACCCCTCAGCGACGCTTCACCGCGCGCACGAAGACGTCGCGCGGGGTCGGCTTCTCGAGGTCGCCGAGGTTCTTGCGCACGCCCTTCATGTCGGTCCAGGTCTCCCAGAGCACGAACGCACCCCGGCCACTGAGCGCCACCTGCGGGTAGCGAACGGTGTTGGTCTCGGTCGAGGCGCCGACCTCGATCGGGCCGCCCGGCCAGGTGCGACCGGTGTCCGCGGAGATCTTGACGAAAATCTTGCGCTCGTCCTCCTGCCAGGTGATCGCGACGCCGCGCCCGTCGCTGGTCGCCATGCGCGGATGGCGTGCGCCGTCGCCGCCGGATTTGCCGTCGTCGATCCGCTGCGGCGCGTCCCACGAGTGGAGCCAGGTGACCCCGCCGTCGTTCGACGCATTGAAGTAGATGCCGCTCGGCTGACCGCTGTCACCCGCGTGCCACACCAGGTAGATGTGCTCGCCGTCCTTCAGCAGCTGGAAGAACGTCTGCACGCTGCCCTCGTAGACCTTCTGCGGCGCGCTCCACGTCGTTCCCTGGTCGGTCGAGGACGCGAGCCAGAGCCAGCTCTGCGTCGTGTCACCCGACACCCCGCCGGTCCAGGCGGCAATCAGACGGCCCTTCGACTCGACCAGCGCGGGCCACATCGGCGACGACGGCTGGTTGCTGGGCTCGATGCGATGCGGCTCCTCCCAGCTCTGCCCCAGGTCGGTGGTCGCCGCCACGGAGAGCTGGGGCCGGACGTCGTGCGGGGCGCGTCGTGCCGGCCGCTGTTCCCATGCCACGTAGGCCCGGCCGTCATCGCCGACAGCGACCACCGGCGCGTCGGAGTCAGCCTTGGCGCCGCGATCGACGCGCACCTCGCTCGGTAGCCAGGTGCGGCCGGCGTCGAGCGAGCGATTGGCAAAGATGTCGCGCTCGATGTTGCGCTCGTCGCTGAACGCCACCACCACGCTGCCATCGTCGCGGACGCCCACCGACGGCAGAAACGACTGGTTGACCGAGTTCAGCGCCCGCACCGGCTCCCAACTCTTGCCGAAATCCTCCGAGCGACGCGCCAGCACAAACTTCTGTCCCGCCGAGTTACGCCGCGCGTGCCAGACGATCAGGAGCTCGTTGTCCTTCGGTAGCGGCGCGAGTCTGGGGACGACCGAAACGGTGCGCTGGTACTCGCCCTCGTTCATCAGCTGCTCCGCCGACCAGGTGTCGCCGGAGTCGGTCGACGCCCGCACCATCAAGTCGCGGTCGCGCGTGCCGTTGCGGTTGAGCCAGGCCGCGACCACGTTCTCGCCGCGCGCGGTGATCGCCGTGTAGTAGGGCCAGGAGAAGGTGCCGGCTAGTCCCTCGACCTCGTTGAGCCGCTTGGTGGGCCCGATGTCGTAGACGCCGCCAGCCGACTCCCGCGAGCAGGCCTGCAGGCTCACCAGCAAGCCTACGTAGACGACACCTGCAGTTAGCCCGCGGCCGATCCTGATCAAGGTCACTGTCATCCGCCTCTCTGCGTCGCGACCAACTTCGACGGCCCGACCGGTTCGGAATTCGACCGTCGGGATCTGGATCGTGGTCCACATACGGCACGGGGCCAGAGCTTGCGCTCTGGCCCCGTGTTGCAGCCGATCGATCTCGGCCGCTCTGCAGGTACCGATCAGTCGAACAGACCGGTCACCTTGTACTTCATGTTCGAGCTACCACCGAACTGGCCGAGAGCCTGGCCGTGCAGGCCGTAGATGAAGCGGCCCGTGGTGCCACCGATGACGGGCGTGAACCGGTCGAGGCGGAGGATACCGGACGAGAGCAGCGAGATCGTGTCCGGGATCAGCGCATCCTCACCCGGGATGAGCGAGGTGAACTTCACGCAGCGGATGGTCGCGTTGGGCAGCGAGGTCGGGATCTCGAGGTTGTCGTAGTACACGAGGTCCGCAACCGTGTTGGCCGTGTTGGGGCCGATTTCGACCGGCGAGGTCGAGCCGCTGCCGGACTGCTCCTTCAGGGAGAGCAGAACGACCGTCGAGACGTCGAGATCTTCAGGGTTGAAGCTCTGGATGCTGAACGTGTCGAAATCGATGAAGTCATCGCCCGGGAGCTCGGTGTAGCTGCCCGAGAAGTCGAGGCCGAGGCCGATCGCGTCGTTACCGAACGAGAACCCTTCCGAGATGCTCGCGAAGGTGTAGGTGCCGACGAGGGCGTCGTCCACCGGCAGGTTGCCGCGGACCGACGCATCGCTGCAGATCTCGTCCGTCGCGTACGCCGTCACGACGACGAAACCACGATTGCCGCTCAGGTCGATCTGCGGGCCGATCGGGTTGTTACCCGCGTCGATCGCCGAGATCTCCGACGGGCTGACGATCACGGTGTCGTTCAGCGTCAAGCAAACGAACACGTCGGCGAGGTGCGAGCAGTCCTCGCTCCAGTACGACCAGTGGGTCGTCACACCAGCGATGAAGCCGTCGCCCGCAGGCGAAAGGCCCGACAGGTTGCTGACGATGAAGAACGTCGCGTGATCTTCCGACTGGTCGAACGGCATGACCAGAGCGTTCGCGGGCTGGGTGTAGCTCGTGAACGGATCATCGACCAACGCATGGCTCTTGCCGGCGCCGAGCACTCCAACGGCCAACGCAACCGCGGCCACCCCTAGCTTTCGAATACCTCTCATAATCCCCTCTCTCCTTTCGCTGGACCGCTCAGTAGCTGAGCTATCAACAGACTCCACCCGCAGCCTGGCTGCCGATGCGACACTTGCGAGCTGACTGCGGCTCAACCCGACTGCTTCGTCTCACTAACCCACGGTGTTGGCTACCTTCGCCGCGGATCCCCAACCTCGAAACTCGTCCCTCGACCCGACGCAGGGAAGGATGTCCCGATAGCTTAACGGGCCCCGCCGAGTCAACCGAACCAACGCAAAAACCGACCAAATTACCCTCTGGCGACGGGCGCATCCTGGCACCGGTCAGCTCTCCAACTGGATGTACCAGCGGCCATCGCGGGTCACCCATTCCTGGGGCTCCTCCAGCTCCTTTCGGAGCATGGTGGTCCCACCTCGCGGATTGAGAACCGGGATCATCGCATCGACTTTCGCGACCACCTTGCCGGTTCCCCCCTCCTCTTTCGCCGACACCAAGGTGAAGCCGAGCACGTCGAACGACATGTCCCGACGGCGCAGAAACGCTTCACGCTTGAGCTTCGTGTGCAGCTCCGGGTCGAGCAGCCCATCGTAAATAGCGACCCAATCTCGCTTTTGCTTTAGCTCGAGATATTTCTGGGCGCGTACCTGCAGGCTCTCCGCTGCCTCCTCCTCGGGTGCTGTCTGGCACCCGGCCGTGGCGATCGCCATGCCGAGCAGCACCGCCAGCGCAAACCTCGCGCCTGCGACCTGCCCGACCGCAACCCCCTGGATGGCCGGCGCTCCTCTACGCACGGCCACCCTCGACCGGTGCCTGCGGTGCCACATGCGCGACGTCATGACGCCACTCGTGCGGTAGCCGACAAACCCCCCAATCCGTTCTCGAGTTGACAACCGAGAACGGCGCCTCCCCCTCCCTCACATCCAGCATGATCAACGGCCGACGACTGTCGATCGTGGCCACGTTGAAATGGTACGAACCACCGAACAGGGACAACTTCGGAAAGTGCAAAGCGACGTGGAAATCGTCGTTCCCGAGGGCCTGGAGTCGGACATCGTCGAGCTCCGTGGAGGCGACGTAGCACACCAGACCGTCGCTGCGAACGACCCCGACCGCACAGCCAGGCTGGAGGTCGCTGCCGACCGCCCGACGCAACCAGATGCGGAGCGTGAGGCTGTCGTCGGTTTCCATCTGAATCAGCGGCCGTCCGGTACCGTCCACCGCCTCGACCCGGGTCACGCCGAGCAGCGAATGCCCGGCGCTGGTTCCGGTATGGCCGGACAGCACCCGGGCACGCGCCCGATCCGCGTAGACGTCGCATACCTCGGCCGCCGGGCCCTGCGCCTGGACCGTCCCATGGTCGATCCAGAGGGCCTGCCGGCAGAGCTTCTTCACCTGGTAGAGGTTGTGCGAGCAGAACACCAAAGTGCCGCCGCGCTGCACGAAACTCGCGATGCGATCCGTGCATTTGAGCTGGAAACGCTGGTCGCCGACCGCGAGTGCCTCATCGACGATCAGGACTTCCGGCCCGGCAGCGGTCGCGATCGAGAACGCGAGACGGAGGAACATCCCCGAGGAATAGGTCCGAACCGGCTGATCGATGAAAGCGCCCAGCTCCGAGAAATCGACGATCTCGTCGACCCGGCCGGCGATCTCAGCACGGCTCATCCCCTGTGCCACCCCCACCAGGTGGATGTTCTCGCGTCCCGTGAACTCTGGGTGGAAGCCTGCTCCCAGCTCGAGGATCGCGCCGCGACGCCCGGTCACGCCGAGCTCGCCCTCGCTTGGTGACGCGGCCCCGGCAAGCATCGCCAGCAGGGTCGTCTTGCCGGCCCCGTTGTCACCGACCAACCCGAGCGCGCCCCCCCTCTCGACCTCGAAGGACACGTCGCGCACGGCCCAGAACAGCTCGTGCCGATTTCCCCGGCCCAGCCACTCGAGCGCACGATCGAAGGGCCTGGCGTAACGCCGATAGGCTTTGCCTACACCGGCTGCGTGGACGCACCTCATACGAGATCGGCGATCTCGGCGCGTGCCCGGGAGAGCATTCGCGCACCGCCCACCAGGACCAGCAAAGATGCCACGATGCTCCACGCAAAGGCTCCCACGGGGATCGGTCCACCGAGGGCAAGTGCGCGAAATACCTCGATAATCCCACATAGCGGATTGATCAGCAGGAGGTGTTGAAGGACCTCCGGCGCGGTATTGAGCGTGTAGACGATTGGCGTCAAATAAAACCATGCCTGAAGGGCGGCCACGACCACCTGGGCCGTATCGCGGAAATAGACGTGCAAGACCCCGAGAATCCAACCGACTCCGATCGTGAGACAGATCTGCACGGCGAAGGGGAGGAAACAGAGGGCCACGCTCGAGCGCAGGCGGACGCCCAGGAGCGGCATCGCCACGACCAGGATGGTGAGTGCCACGACCTGCTGCAGCGCCGCCGCGAGAACGGGCTGGGCGATCAGGATCCCGGGCCGGAACGCCATGCGCTTGATCATCACCCCGCCATCGACGAGCGCGGTCGTTGCGCGGGCCATGCCCTCCTGGACGCCGAGCCACGGGAACAATCCCCAGGCGAGGACGATGGGGAACGGCACGTCGCCGGGGACGTTCATGCGCACGTCGAGGACGAAGGAGAACACAACCGTCAGGATCGCGATCTGCAGCAGCGGGCTCGCAACCGACCACGCCAGTCCGACCGAGGACCCAGCATAGCGACTGCGCAGATCACGCATCACCAGTGCACCGAGCAGGTGGCGCTCCTGCCAGAGCTCGGCGAGTGGACCTGGGGCCGGCCCGGACACCGCTAGAACCGGCCGAGCCCGGCGCGGGCTCGCGCCAACCCGCGCCGCGCATCGGCGGTATCGCCGCCACGCTCGAGCGCCTCCTCGAAGAGGGGGATCGCGGCATCCGGGCGGCCCCGGCTGAGCACGGCCCAACCGAGAACGCTCAGCGAGCGCGTGTCGCGCTGCAGCTCGACGGCACGCGCGGCGAACCCGTAGGCACGGTCGAACTCGCCCAGCCGGCCGCTCACGTTCGCCAGGATCAGGAGGACGTCGCGGTCCGACGGCGCCAGCGCGGCCGCGCGCTCGAGCGCCGTTTGCGAGCCCAGCAGATCGCCCTCGGCGAGCAGCGCCACCCCGAGGTTGTACTGGCCACGCACCGAGTCGGGCGCGAGCGTGACCGTGGCCTGCCAGAGGGTCCGGTTGTCCCGCCAATCGAGGGTACGGGCGTGGCTGCGCACCGCGAGGGCCACCAGCAGGCACATCGCCACGACCGCGACGAGACGCGGCCGCGCGCGCGCGGCAACGGCGACGCCTTGTCCTGCCGCCAGGGCGAGCCCGGCCAGAGCGAGGTAGGCGTTGTGCTCCGAGATCACCTCGCTGTACGGCACGAGCTGCGCCACCGGCAGCAAGGCGACCAGGAACCAGAGCAGTCCTGCACCGGCGATCGCACCGCGCGACAGCAGGAAGACGCCAGCGAGCGCGACCACCGCGAGCGCGGCCCCCGCGACCAGCGATGGTCCGTCGAGGGGGGCGGTCGGCAGCGCGAAGGCGTACGCGCGGTAGTCCGCCGACAGGTGCGCCGGCCACAGCACGAGCCAGATGTACTGCCCGATCACGCGCAGGGACAGAGCCGGCTGCGGCGCCAGCGCGTCACCGGCGAGCTGCGCGAGCGACGGTCCCAACGCGGCCGCGTAAAGCCAGAATCCGACCACCACGAGCGCCGCGGCGCTCGCCGCGAGCGCCGCCCAGACCTGCGCGATCGCGGCGCCTTGCGGCGGGCTCGCCCTGCGCGCCATCCACAACAGCAGTGCCAGGACCGGCAGCACGACGGCCGTCTCCTTCGCCGCGATCCCGAGGATCGCGAACAGCACCATGCCCGCCAGCGCCAACACGCCGCCCGCACCCAGCGCGCGCCGGCGTTCGCGGCCGTAGCCGCGCGGGGCGCCGCCGGGGGCCCGCAGCAGCGCCCACCAGCACGTCAGGGCGAGCAGGACGCACAACGTGCTCAGCAGGTCTCGGCGTCCCGCGACATACACCACGGCCTCGCTCCCGAGCGGATGCACCGCGAACAGTGCCGCGGCGCACAGCGCACCCGCGACCGAGCCGATGGTCAGCCACGCCAGCGTGTACAGCGCGAGCGTCGCCGCGGCGTGGTAGGCGAGGTTGCTCAGGTGGAACGTCGCCGGGTCGAGCCCGCCGGCGAGCCGGTAGTCGACCATGTACGAGAAGATGCGCAGCGGCCGGTAGGTTATCCCGGTCTCGGTGCCCAGGAGCAGCTCGTGCACCCGGGACAAAGGCAGCTGCACGACCGGGTTGTCGACCACCAAGGCTTGATCGTCGAAGACGAACTGGTGGCCTACGGACGCGCCGTAGACCACCGCGATCAGCGCCACCAGCGCTGCGGCGGCCGCGACGTGCCGCATGGCTCCTGCCGTCAGTCGTCCGACTCCCGATTGGGCAGTACGCCCTGCGGCGGCCTCTGCGCTTCGGTCGCCCGGCTGCGCGAGCGGCGGATGTAGTTCATCTCCGCCTGCGAAGGCGGCTTGAGCCCGCTGGTGCGCTCGATCTCGTCGACCACGTCCCAGAGCCGATCCTTGTACTGCTCGGTCACGAGCAGCGACTCGCTGCGATTGCGGATGACGTGCGGCGTGAGCAGCACGATCAGCTCGACGCGCCGCACGTTGTCGGTGTCCGTCCGGAACAGACGCCCGAGAACGGGGATGTCCATCAGGTACGGCACGCCGGCGCGGCCGCGCGAGGTCGATTCCTGGATGATGCCGCCGATCAGCAGCGAGTCGCCGTTCTGCACCACCGCCGTGGTCTCGGCCTCGCGGGTGGTGAACGCGGGCGATCCGGTCGAGCTCGCGAAGCTGTTGTCGACCTCGCTGACCTCCTGGCGAACCTGCAGATTGACCAGACCGTCGGCGTTCACCTGTGGCAGGACCGTCAGGATGACGCCGGTCGAGCGGTACTGGACGTTGTTGACCAGCGCGGTCTGCCCGTTGGCCCCCGAAACACCGGCGATGTTCGCCTGCGAGGTCAGGATCGGGATCTCGGTACCGATGTGGATCGACGCCTCGCGGTTGTCGGCGGTCAGGATGTGCGGGCTCGCCAGCACCTTGAGGCGATTCGCCTGCGCGAGTGCCGTCAGGGTGAGCCGGAAGCTGCTCTGGTCGGTGATGATCGCGGTCAGCGCGCCGGTCGAGTCGACGTTGATGAGCCGCTTGAGGAGCGAGTCGACGGTGCCGAACGGACCGGTGTTGCCGGTCGTCTGCATGATGGAGTTCAGAACTTGACCCACCCCGTCGGTCGTCGCCGTCGGCGCGACTGCGGTCGGCGCCGGGGTCGGCGCGGGAACATCACCGACCGCACCAGGGTTCGTCAGCGTCGTCTGCAGGCCGAGCTGCATCGACTTGTTCAAGCTGATCTCGGCGATCAGCACCTCGATCACGACCTGGCGCGGGACGACGTCGAGGTCGCGCAGCACCTTCAAGATCTGCTCGTAGTCGCGCTTGGTCGCGAGCATGACGATCGCGTTGGCGATCTCGTCGGCGACGATGCGGACCTCGTTCTTGAACATCGCGAGTGGACCTTCGCCGCCCGAGATCACGAAGCCCGCGGCACCACCGCCCCCACCGCCCTGGGCACCACCGAGCGCGCCCGCGGACTGCGCACCACCGCGCCGGCTGCCACCGCCGCCCCCGCCAAGGG
>Ga0163153_10001239_pt1 | contig 40606 bp, 37 predicted proteins | sample OliLakLV19MP6IB1_FD_148629 | JGI IMG/M metagenome (GOLD analysis project Ga0163153, IMG submission 148629) | Freshwater microbial mat bacterial communities from Lake Vanda, McMurdo Dry Valleys, Antarctica - Oligotrophic Lake LV.19.MP6.IB-1 | ecosystem: Environmental > Aquatic > Freshwater >... | reverse complement strand
TGTTTCTCGGCACACCGCAGCAAATTGCACCACGAAGCCACGAAGCGCACGATGATGAAATAGGGAGGGTCGAGATTCTCGCTCGGACCGTAGCCATGGGATCCAGCAGGAATATCACGATCAGGTTTCTCTTCCCTGTGCCGAGAAATTCCTTTTCCTTTGTGCGCTTCGCGTGAGCAACTTGCGCACCGTGTCGGGCAAGCGGCCCGCGACTTTTCCCAGCGACTTGCCCTCTAGGGGAACACACGCATCTGACTCGCCACCGGGCACGGAGAGCTAATTTCGCTCGTTTTGTTCTTTGCATTCCGCGCTGGACGAAAGGGCGTAAAGTGGTTAAAAAGGAAAAATCCTTCACAGGAAGGGCCTATAGCTCAGTGGTTAGAGCAGGGGACTCATAATCCCTTGGTCCAAGGTTCAAATCCTTGTGGGCCCACCAATTTCCCCCCTATCGCAATCCTTCTGGAATATTGCATCAGCGGGGGCAATCCTCTAAGAATGGGCGTCCTATGCCAGTGACTGCATCACGATTGAATGTTTTTACCGAGTCCGTCATCCGAGGGATGACCCGATTGGCGAATGAATACGGGGCGATTAATCTCGCACAAGGATTTCCTGACGGGAATCCGCCGGAGGTTTTGGTCCGGGCCCTTGAAAAAGCGGCGCGGGGGCCATTCCACCAATATGCGATGACTTGGGGGGCACCCCGATTCCGGGAAGCCCTTGCGCGGAAGATTAATCATTTTTCCGGTGTGCCAGTCGATCCTGACGGGAATCTGGTCGTGACCTGTGGAAGCACGGAAGCCATGATGGTGGCGATGATGACGGCTTGTAATCCCGGTGATAAAGTCATCATTTTTTCGCCATTCTACGAGAATTACGTCGCCGACACGATCCTTTCAGGAGCCGAGCCGATTTATGTGCCCCTGCATCCACCTGATTTTCGTTATGACCCGGAGCAACTTGCGCGGGCATTCGACCAGAAACCCAAAGCAATCGTCGTCTGTAATCCCTCGAACCCGAGTGGAAAAGTGTTTACTAGGGAGGAATTGTTTGAAATCGGTGACCTCGCTGAAAAGCATGATGCATTTATCATTACGGATGAGGTTTATGAACACATTATCTTTGCCCCGCACAGACACACGATGATGGCTTCACTTCCCGGATTTTTCGACCGGACAATCACGTGCAGTTCGCTCTCTAAAACGTATTCCATCACCGGATGGCGTCTGGGGTATGTCATGGCATCGAAACAAGTCATCGACCAAGCCAAAAAAGTCCATGATTTCCTGACAGTGGGTGCGGCGGCACCCTTACAAGAGGCGGCAGTGGTGGGTTTGGAATTACCGGATTCTTATTATACTGGACTGACAGAAGCATACACCCAGAAGAAAAATGTCTTTGTCGAGGCCGTGGAACAAACTGGACTTGAGTATACAAAGCCCGAGGGGGCTTATTTTGTATTGGTAGATATATCTCCCCTGGGTTTCGCTTCGGATACCGAGGCGGCGGAATGGATGGTCAAAACCATTGGCCTCACCGGTGTGCCGGGGTCGAGCTTTTTCCGGGAGCCGGTAAATCATTTGATCCGGTTCCACTTCGCCAAGGATGAAGCCGTTCTCCGTGAGGCGGGCGCGCGGTTACTTACGGTCAAAGCCTTGCGCTAATTTCGTGAGAAAGAATAGTCTTATTAATTTATAAAGTATTTAATAAGAATATGTTATGTTTTGATAGACTCACATTTAAAAAGAGCTGATAGGGGAGTGTTTTTTTGAGGGGAAAAGTGATGGTTAAGAAACCTTGAAAGACTCGCAGCAATTTGTTCTAATAAAAAAATGGCTTTAAAGTACAACACTGAATCTCATTCCCAAGTACGGACAACACTGAAGGAACCTGATATTATCTCTCTTCCGAGTATCGAGCAAAAAGTCGATACGGCCATGAAACTCGCCCAGGATCATATTTTAAAGCTTCAGCTGGAGGAGAAATACTGGTGCGGGGAGTTATTTGTGGATACCACTTTGGCCAGTGACCTCATGATCTGGATGGTTTGGCAGGATAAGGTCGATCCCGTACTGAAAGATAAGCTGGTTAAGCATTTATTGGACAGGCAGTTACAAGATGGTGGATGGACGATTTATCCAGGAGGACCGAGTGAAATCAATGCGAGTATCAAGGCCTATACCGCCCTGAAATTAGCGGGGTACAAAGCTGAAGAACCCCTCATGAAACATGCCCGTAATAATATTTTACGTCTTGGTGGCATCCCGAAATGTAATACCTATGCGAAGCTGGCCTTAGGCCTGATCGGGCAATTTCCATGGAAACATATCCCGGCGATCCCCCCGGAAATCATTCTCCTGCCTGATTGGCTTTTCTTTAATATTTACGAAATCTCCTCTTGGAGCCGGGCTATCGTCATCCCTCTGGCGATTATTAATGACCTAAAGCCCACCCGCGTTTTGCCGACAAATATGCAGCTCCATGAGCTTTTCCCGGTCGGCACGGAAAATAGCGATCTTTCCCTCAAACGGAGTAAAAAGCTTTTTAGCCTGCGTAATGGATTCCTGCTCGTGAATAAAATCCTGATAGCTTATAATAACCACCCGATCAAATTCCTCCGTCGCAAGGCCATTAAAAAGTGTGAAGCATGGATGGGTGAACGTATCGAGAAAGCCGACGGGATAGGGGGGATTTTCCCGAGTACCCTTTTTTCAGTTTTTGCCATGCAGGCAATGGGTTATCCTGAGGATCATCCTTGGTTGGTCAGCTCGATCAAGGCGATTGAAAAGCTCTACGTTAACGATACGCAGAATAATGATTTCAGAATCCAACCATGCCTTTCCCCGGTCTGGGACACGGCTATCGCGCTGATTGCCCTACGTGAATCCGGAGTACCTGAGAACCATCCCCAGCTGTCCAGGGCAGCTGAGTGGTTACTGGATAATGAAATTAAAATCAAAGGTGATTGGGTCCATAAGAATCCCTCCGCCGAACCCAGCGGTTGGGCCTTTGAATTCCGCAATGAACATTATGCCGATGTGGACGACACGGCCATGGTGCTCATGGCCCTCGACCGGGTCAAGACCCTCACCCGTGAAAACGATAAAGCCGCGGCGATCAAACGGGGGAGTCGTTTTATCATGAGTTTCCAATGTGCAGACGGTGGGTGGGCGGCTTTTGACAAGGATGTCATGAAGTCCTGGCTCGAGGACGTCCCGTTTGCGGACCATAATGCGATTCTCGATCCGTCCTGTAGCGATATCACGGCACGCATCTTGGAAATGTGCGGATTATTCCATTGGGACCAGAATCACCCGAATATTCGCAAAGCCCTCAAATACCTCAAAGACACTCAGGAAGAAGATGGTTCTTGGTATGGACGTTGGGGTGTGAATTATATTTACGGCACTTGGCAGGTATTGCGAGGTCTGTTTTATCTGGGCATTGATATGAGGCAGGACTGGGTCTTGCGCGCCCGTGACTGGCTGGAAAGTTGCCAAAATGATGACGGAGGCTGGGGAGAAAGCTGTCATACCTATGAAGACCCGACGACCCGTGGACAAGGACAGAGCACACCCTCACAAACGGCTTGGGCACTCATGGGACTCTGTGCCTGTGGTGACCTCGACCGTGATAGTATCCGCAAAGGAATCGAATATCTCATCCAAACACAAGAACCTAACGGAGAATGGAAAGAGGATGCGATTACCGGGACAGGTTTCCCTAGGGTATTCTACCTGAAATACGATTTCTACCGCCTCAGCTGGCCTCTCTTGGCACTGGCCACCTATAACAAAATGCGCCGCGGCGAACTCTAAAATTTCCTCAAACACAGATTAACCGCCAAGACGCGTGGGGGAGCCAAAAAAATACAGTTCTGAGTGCGAAGTGGGGCGGAGGAATCCTGAACTTCAGAATGTGTCGGGCCGGATTACTTTAACGTGTGACGGGCAAGTGGCCCTGCTTACTACGGGGTATTCGCTGAAAAGAGAGATTGATTTCATCGTTATTTGAGCGCAAATTGTGCGCCATGGGACTGATGGATGGTATCTGTAATCCGGCGGATTTAATCAATATATGAATATCAGAAAGTTGGCTGAAAAAGTGAAGCGGCTGTTGAGGGATGAGAATCAAGGGGTTCTTGCGATATTCGCCTTGGCACTGGCTATCCAGGATGTTTTTTTTACCACGGACTTAGAGTGGAGGGAGGTTTGCAAAACCGTTCAGTATGGTGTGATTTTTGTTTTTGCGATTGAGTACCTCGCTTCCTTTTGTCTTTCGAAGCAGAAGGCGAAGTATATCTTTACGGTCAGGCGTTTATTAGATATCGGGATTATCTCCCTGTGTTTACTTTCACTCCTGCCCAGTGTCTCGGATATGCTTGTCCATAGTGCGGCGCTCCATTTCTTGAGACTGACACCGATTCTTTTTTTTGGGTACCGCAGTACCCGCGAGCTTCTGCTTCCGGATACGTCTCTTGATGCGCATGGTGGTTCCGGGGAAATTGGATTTCACCGGTTAGAGGTCGGTTCAGACAAGACCGTGTCATTTGTCGACCTGAGTAAAAATGATTTTGTGGCTTGGATGAGTGACCCCGTCCGCGTGGGGAGTTATTGTGCCGATTTTGATGATTCAGGTTTGCTAGCGGAAAGCTTGGCCACCCCGTCCATGCCGGCTTCATTTATTCAAAGTGCTTTGGCGAAGACCAGCTACCCCCGTATTTCCCGGTTAGGCAGCACATTTGTCTTCTCCGGATCCTTACCTACCCTCGCGGAACATGATGCCCTCAATTTTTATATTGAGCCGGTCCCTTTCCTTTTTGTCTGTACGGCACAAAGCCTTCTCATTGTCTCCGCTGACCACCATTCAATTGTCCATACGGCTTGCCAACTTTTGACTGCTGAAGACTTTATTTCGGGTCAACCTTTACACGCCCGCCTGACGCTAGGTATGTTTAAGCTCTTGCTGGCACGTTATGAAGATATCGCGACCAGGCTGGAGAGCGAATTGCGCGGCTGGGAGATGCTGCCCCTCGACCGTCCACGGGACACGACTTATTTAAAGATTTATCACCTCCAGCAATCTCTGGCGGGGATGAAATCGGATTTGTGGCGGCTCCGTCATATCTTTGACAAGCTTGAAAATGGCAAGGTCAAGCTCCCCTTCGACAGTCCCGATTTTGCGTCGATGTACAATCTCTTTTCGGACACCTGTGATTACACGGCGGAAGCATTTAACCAGCTTTACGATAGTACCAGCTCGGGGTTAGAACTCCGGATGAATCTCATTTCATTCCAGATGAATAGGTTCATGGGATTACTGGCGGTCGCCACTGCCATTGCGATTATCCCGACCGCCCTTGGCGGTTTTTTAGGGATGAATGTCGAGGGGATAAATTTTCCTGTGACGCTCGGTAATGTTTGTTTTTGGGCAGCGATGCTTGTTGCGCTGGTCTTATATTTCATGAAAACCCGGGGTTGGTTACGTTTTTAGGTGGTTCTTTATGGATAGGCCCCATTCTTTTTTAAGAATCACATTTACGCTTCTTATTGGTAAACAGTCACTTACACGATAAATAAAAAATTCCTAAAGTTTTTTGTAAGGATTTGCACTGACCGGACACTTATTTACGAAACCGTGAATTTTTAATCATACGTTCACTTGGTCATCAAAATTAAACAAACAAATAATAGGACTCACATTATGAAAATGAATAAGAACCTTCTCGTCGCCGCTGCTATCGCAGGATTAATGACCGCAAGCACCGGAGCTGTAATGGCTATGGATAATAATATTGCAGGTACGACAAAACAGCTCGAGAGCAAAGATAGCTGTAAAGGCAAGGACGGTTGCAAATCAAAAGATGGCAGTAAAGACAAAGACAGTTGTAAGTCAAAAGATGGCAGTAAAGACAAAGACAGTTGTAAGTCAAAAGATGGATGTAGTGCAAAAAAGTAGTTTTTTGATTTAGAATCCACCCCTTCCTCGGTTTATGGGGGAGGGGGTTTTCAGACCTTTCATGGTTAAACTTCTCATTCATCACTCTTATCTAATTTTTTAAATTCAAACCATCACATGTCATCAAACCGCTTTAATGCATTTTCGACACTCGGTGTGGGTGTAGGATTAAGGGTTCCGCATTATGATCATATTTTGAGTGAAAAACCGCCGGTTGAATGGTTTGAGATTATTTCAGAAACTTACATGGGCGATGGGGGGAGTCCATTGGCGATCCTCGACAAGATCCTGTCTGATTATCAAGTCATTCAGCATGGGGTTTCCCTTTACCCGGGTTCAGTAGGTCCTCTTAACAAGGATCATTTAAAGAGACTAAAAAGACTTTTGAAAAGGACACATGCGCCTTGGGTCTCAGACCATATTTGCTGGGGGAGTGTGGACGGGACATATAGCCATGATTTATTACCGCTTCCATACACGAAAGAAGCCGTACGGATTGCTGCCGCAAAAATCCGACAAACGCAGGATTATATTGAAAGACCCGTGGCTATTGAAAATGTCAGTAGTTATGCGGAATTTCACGAGTCGACAATGACGGAATGGGAGTTCCTAACGGAAGTCGTGGAGATGGCTGACTGCGGGATATTACTCGATGTGAATAATATTTATGTCTCGTCGTTTAACCACGGATTTAATCCATTCGACTATCTCACGGGTATTCCTCCAGAACGAGTGGCCCAGATCCATATCGCAGGACATTCTCATTACCAAAAATTTATTTTAGATACCCATGACGCACCGGTAATTGACGATGTCTGGGCCTTGTATCAAAAAGCAATCGGGCTTTTCGGTCCGACCCCCACTTTATTAGAGTGGGACGATAAAATCCCCACCTTCGAGGAAGTCTGGGATGAAGCGAGGAAAGCCGAAAAATATTTGGAGGGTTCGTTTCATGGGCAAATTTTCGCTTAAACAATCAAAATTAAAGAAGACTCAAGTGCTTTGGATGGGAGCTTTGAGGGTTCCTTTGCTTGAAGGAGTAGATTCCATGCGCAATTTGCGCGGGTCGGATTTGCCGGCTTCATTCCAGGGACGTCAGGCGGTGGCGAAGGTAAAGGATGGTAAACGGATCACGGCAGTCGAAAGACTCGAAATTTATCGCAGACAGTATTGGTTCCGTATTACTGAATCATTGAGGGAGGATTTTGAAGGGGTTTCCATCATCTTGGGTGAAGCAAATTACCATCAACTAGTCGATGAATACCTGAAGAAAATCCCATCAAGATGTTGGACATTAAAGGGATTAGGAAAGTATTTTTCCGGGTATATCGCCAGGCACCGAGATCAATCAGTGCCTACTCATCTGGCAGCTCGTAACATGGCTGAGCTTGAATGGGCGATGATCGAAAGTTTTGATGCGGCAGAACACAACGGCAAACCCTTTCCTCAAACTGAAGAGGAAATTGCTCGTGCAAAATTCTATCTCACCCCGTCTGTGCGCCTAGTGAGGGCATCCTTCCCACTAGATCGCATTTTTGCACTGGCGAAGAAAGGTGGGCGAAAGCCTTTGTCATTATTATTAAAGGAGAATCAGGAACGTTACTTTGCTGTGTATCGAACGACTTCTTATCAGGTTCGGTGTAAGGAAATGTCATTTGTGGAGTATAGCTGCCTCCAGCAATTTGCTACTAAAGGGGTGACGTTAGGGGATGCTATTACTGCCTTGCCTCGGGATTTACCAGAGGGAGAACTGTTACTGATTCATTTTAAAAAATGGTTTGCTTCATGGAAAAAAGAGCTCTGGCTTGAATGCCGGACAAAACAATCAAAAGGGAGGGTAAAATAATGAACCTTAAAGATCAAAAACATGTTTGTCTCATATCATGCGCGTGTGATTTTACCCAAAAAGCAGGGGTAGCGATGCCATGGCTCCAATCATTTTTCCTATTGGCAGTCAGGCTTATTTGGGGATATGGTTTTTTCCGCACGGGTTTTGGAAAGTTACAGCATTTAGATCAGGTCACTGACTTTTTTAGGGGGCTTGGGATTCCTCTTGCCGAATATCAGGCGCCTTTTGTGGGGTGTTTGGAACTTGTCGGGGGGATATTGATTATTTTGGGACTCGGTACCAGATTGATCTCCATCCCACTCATGGGAACACTTATTGTTGCTTATTTGACGGCACACAGGGAGGAGCTTGGAATGCTTTTTAGAGATCCTGAACCTTTTATGTCTGCGGCCCCATTTTTATTTCTTCTGGCCATGGTCATTCTTTTTCTTTTCGGCCCGGGGTTCCTTTCATTAGATAAATTAATCAGGGGAAAAACCTGTAAAAAATATTCACAGACTTAATAATAACAGATAAAGATTGGCCTCATGGATATCACTAAATTTACACCACTACCCTTGAATGATGAGAATCAATGGGTGGATCTTCATGGGGATTATCTATTCCGTTATGCCTTGTCACGTGTCTCCTCGGAACATAATGCTGAAGATCTTGTCCAAGAAACATTTTTGACAGCATTAAAGTCAAAGGATGCCTTTGAGGGGCGCTCAACTCAGAGGACTTGGTTGACGGGTATTTTGAGGAATAAAATCATGGAACACTACAGGAAGGGTGCACGTTTCAAGGGTATTCCCGTGGATGAATCTTATGAGCAATGTAGCCATGAACTCATGGATAAGCATAAACATTGGGATTTAGATCCAAACCATTCCCCGGCTGATTGGGCACCATCACCTTCACAGTGCCTGGAAAATAGCGAATTTTGGGTAGTGATACAGCAATGTGTCGGTAAACTCCCGGTTAAAGCCTCTCAAGTGTATATCATGCGTGAGATTGACGGTTTGGATACATCTGAGATCTGTGCGGTAACAGGAGTCAGTGAGAGTAATCTCTGGGTACTGCTGCACCGCTGCCGCTTTTTACTGAGGCGTTGTCTGGAGCTGAACTGGTTTGTCTCTCCTGCAAAAGCCACCGGAGGTGATGACCAGTGATTAATCTTAGCAGAACAATGGTAGCCCCTGTTTTTTGGTTGCTCGACAAAGTCGCCATGTCTTGTGATGTGCATACGCAAATTGTTTCAGCATCATTTGACCGGCGGTTGACTTTATTCGAGAAAATCAAATATCATATTCATGGTATTGCCTGTCACTTCTGCCGACGTTATGAGAGACAATTAAATGGTATGCGCAAAGCAGCCAGGATAAATGCCCTCGAGTTCGGCCAACGAACCCACCGGACAATGTCTCCTGAAAGCAAGGCGAGGATAAAAGAATTGCTTAAAGGTGGTTAGTTTCGAGGTTCAGCCAAGAGAGTTCCTCTTGAGTAAGCTCCAGATGAATGCCGAGCAATGAAGTCCGGATTTCCTCGATTGTTTTTGGCCCGATCAAGGCGTAACAATTAAAGGGCTGGTTTAAGACGTATGCCAAAGCAATTTGTGTGGGCGTGACATTTCTTTTCTTCGCGAGGTCCTGTGCCCTTTCAAGCCTTTGGAAGTTCCCTTCATTAAACCAGACACGCGAGACTTCCCGGGTCCAGGCATCCCTCTCCGGCGGAGTATCGCGGTCAAAGGCCCCTGTAAAAAAGCCCGAGGCCTGGCTCGACCACGCCAAAAGGGGAATCCCTGTTTTTTTGAGCCATTCAATAGATGACTGGTCCGAGGAGCTGAAACAACTTCCCCACATCGGTTCGTTCCATTGGGCGAGGGAAAAGTGATTACTGATCGTGCTGAAGCCTTTTAATCCTTTTGCCTTGGCATAAGCATTGGCTTCATCGATACGAGCTGTGCTCCAGTTCGACCCGCCAAAGACCTTAATGCGACCGGCACGAACGAGTTCATTTAAACAGTCGACGAATTCGCTGGCGGGGATCAAGGGGTTATCCCTGTGAAGGCAATAGATGTCCAGATAATCGGTTTCCAAACGGTCAAGGGATTCGTGGAGTTGTTTGACCAGTGTCTCGGGATCACATCCCGGATCGTGGAAGGCCCGGTTTGTGCATGCCAGAGTGGCTCCTTTACCGAGAATGACAAATTGCTCACGCACCCCGCGCAAATTGATCCAATGACCAAGGGCTTTTTCGCAGTTTGGACCATAAACCCATGCGGTATCGGCCCCGTTGCCACCCTTTTCAAAATAGTGATCGAGGATAGCCGTGGTGTAGGCCATGTCATCAAAACGCAGGGACATCGACCCTATGATGACGCGGCTCAAGGGTTTGTCTAATCCATCGATCTTACCCATGGGAATATGATCTGATGAAGCAAATTGTAATGGTTTTCCCGAGAGGGTCGATTTTTTGAGAGTATCATCTTCTTCCACGGGGAATTTGATTCCGGCGGCTTTACGCCATTGATCAAGGGCTTTTTGCTGGCTGATACTGTCGGCCCATGTCATTGCAGGGGCTTGGGCTTGTGTGCGGCCTTCGAGGACTGAGTTTCCAAGAATATCCACTTCGTGGGTATAGAGGTTTTTGTCGCTTGTGACTTCGAAATTTTGTATTTCTTGTCCATCGAGTTGGATGGAGTATTTGCCATCGCTGAACCAAGGGCTTGGAATAATCATATGGCCTTTAGATCCGTAAATCCGGATGGAGTTATGTAGGGTAACCATGAGCCCGGAGGAAAGGTTTGCAATGATGTCCCCGGGGAATTTAGCAATGGCCGTGGACCATTCATCCACACCTGATTTCCCTACATGGGCAAAAGCGGATAACTCTACCGGATCGGCAAATTCCTTGCCGGCAGCTGCCCCAGCGATTAAGCGTGCCGCGCTGATGGAATAACAACCAACGTCCATGATACCACCATAGGATAATTCACGGGAAAGCCGGTTGCTAGAGGAGCCTTCCCCACAGTTAAAGGAGAACTGGGCTTCGATGAGACGGAGTTGTCCAATGGCTCCATTCTCGATGTCCTTGACCCAGGCGGCAGTGCCGGGATGGCAACGCCACATAAATGCCTCCATAAAGAATACTCCGTTAGCACGGACGGCCTCCAGCATGACCATAAGTTCTGCATAATTACTGGCGAGGGGTTTTTCGCAGAGGATATGTTTGCCCGCAGATGCAGCAGCCACGACCCATTGGCAGTGCACACTATTTGGGAGGGCGATATAGACGGCATCAATATTTTTATCTAAAAGTAGCTCCTCATAAGAGCCATAAGCCCTGACTGGATCCTTGAGCTCGTGTTTTTCGACCCATTCTTGGGCTTTGGATAGGTTCCTGCTGGCGATTCCAGCGAGGATGCCGGTTTGACTTGTAGGCATGGCCCGGACAAGTGCATCACTGATCATTCCTGTTCCCAGTATTCCCCAACGGATTTTTCTGCTCATCATTTTTATTTTTCTCCTGTGGATGTCCGAGTGTGATCATGCATGACAACGGGTGAAAGTCAGCGGAAAAGACTTGTACAAAATCATGAAATAATTGATCTTTTGCACGAAAAATAGCTTAGAATATAAAATATATGGAATTCCACCAATTTAATCCTGATTTTCTGGACTTAAAACTACTCATGGAAATGCCCCGCGAGGTCCGGGGATTATTCCGCAATCACGTCCATAGCCATGATTTTTTCGAGTTGGGACTTATCATAAAAGGTGAATGTGATTGTGAATATGGTCAGTCCTCACTCATCACCCTCAAGGAGGGGCAAGGGCTCCTAGTCCCCCCCGGTCAAGAGCATGTGGAGTCAAACCGTAAACAAGGCCTTCACCAGCTGGGCTGGGTGGGTTTCTCAGTGGGTTCCCCGGAATGGTCTGATTATCTCACGGGATCACTCTGTCAACGGGTTCTTTCGATGGAAGGTGATTTTGATGAAATACTGAGGGTTTTCCGTGCCTTGCAGAAAGAGCAAGGTGGGCGCAATTTGCACGGCCCGGCCCGGATACGGTTATTACTGATCGAGCTTTTGATCCTGATGGATCGCTCCCAGAGTAAAGGGTCCCCTACAAAGAAAATAAAAGCAGTGCAAACAAACAGGCACTCGCGGGTGCTGGCATCAGCAGCAGATTACCTCGAGTTAAACTATGGAAATCCGATGAGTATCACGCAAATTGCGCGTTACCACTCCTTGAGTATGAATCATTTTATCGTCCTTTTTACAAAGGAATACAAAGTCACACCTAAACATTATTTACAGCAGATCCGCTTGCGCAAGGCACTAGGAATGATCAGGGACGAAAAACGGCAGATAAAGGAGATTGGGATACTTTGCGGATTCAAGGATCCCGCCCGTTTTTGTCGGTGGATTAAAGCAGAGACAGGAAAAAGCCCGCGGCAATACCGGAAGGACGAGTGATTTAATTTCTCAGGGCTCTGACTTGTGCTGGTTGCACCGGAGGGGTCTCGATGCCTCCAAATTCTGCACGGATGTAAGTGCTGATAGCGGCGATATCCTCGTCTTTGAGATAATTAAGTGGGGGCATGGCGTTGCTGAATTTTTTACCATTTATAGTGCTGCTGCCTTTTTGGCCATTGAGGATCGTATTGACCAGTTGCGCTGGATTCTTTGCAGAGACCACGGGTGATTTATCCAAATCAGGTGCCAGTAGGCTGCCTGAGCCGCTGGAATGACAGACGGCACAATTCATTTTATATGCTACGGCCCCTGTTTGATAGAGTGTTTTGGCATCCATATCCGGGGGAGGAATTGTGGCGGTTTTCTTTTCGTCGGAACAGGCGCATACGATCATCGATAAAAAAAGCAGGGCTGCGAGACGGAAAAAAAATTGATCATAGAGTTTGTTTTTAAGCATGGTTGTTTTTTTTGGGGGGGTGGACACGACATTTGCACGGTCGAAATATCTCTTCAACCGATTATTTTATCAATTTATCGACCTATTGAAAGAACTTCTATTTTCTAGGATGATCGGTCTATAATCCATCAAAACAATAAGGGGGTTAACCATGCTGAAAACAGAAATTCTTAATCCACATATCCTTTTTCCCCTATCACGGATACGTCATACAAATGCCTTGGTCATTGCCGACCGGCGAGTTTCCTTTTTGGCCGGGATCGAAACAGTCGATATTACCTTGGTCGATGGTGTCCCGAGGGTCCTCCGGGCTTTAGAGGCTCTACGCGGGCAAGCGACTTTTGATCAGGCCTACATGGCTGAGGAGTTTATCTCCCATTACTCTCAGGAGACCCGGGAGCAATTTGCGCGGGCTTTGACAGGGATTAATGTGGATTATGAGTTCCATCCTGATTTCAAAAAGCGGGTGCCGCAGGCGATTGGTCTGATCCGGACCGGAGACACTATCCCGTATGCAAATATGATTTTGATTTCAGCCTGATCCGATGAAAGTTTTTTTTCTCATTTTAATGGCTTTGCTCTTGATCGGGGGTGGAATCCTCCTTCAAAGGTTCGGGTTTGATGCCATCCGTAAAACCAGGGAGTTGGCCCGGTTGCCTGAGGGTAAAGTCATCGGGGTTATTCCTGGAGAGGTCCACCTGCGCGGCACGACGAAAATCTTTAATGCCCAGGTTCATACACCCTACACGCATGCCCCGTGCCTCCACTATAGTTACACGCTAGAAGAAGAAACCAAGGATTCCGATGGGGACACTTCCTGGAAAGTCCGTGAGAGGAAATCGGAGTCTGTCCCGTTCCTCCTGAATGATGAAACCGGCCAAATCGTGATTAATCCCACGGATGGCATTAAATGGAATCTCACCCGCAACCAGGTGAATATCGACGGGAAATTCAGGCATACGGAAACATATTTGCAGGGAGGGGAGGTCATTACCCTCTTTGGGTTTGCCCAAGCTAATGAGCGGGGGATATTGCAAGTTGGATTCCAGGAACCCGGGGTTTATGTGCCGATTATTACCACGGGCACGGAGGTGGCGGAGCGTGTGTCGATTGTCTTTAAAGGAGTGATGATGGTCTGGGGGGCATTGGTTTGCTGGTCGCTGGCGACGGTGGTCTTTTGCGGGATACTCGGGGCATATCGGCCCATGGTATATCTGGTGATGCTGGCGGTGATATTAGGCGGCTCTTTGGCTTATTTCGGTTACACCATGATGCATCGCGACGCTATTGCCGCGGTGGAACGACTAAAGCACCAGGAAGAAATGGCCGATCTCATGGTACAGAAGGAGGATGGTTTGCCTTTGTGGGGAAATACCATGTCTCCGAGGCGCGTTGAAATCAGGAGTGAGCTCATTGCGTCCGCTAAAAGGACACGGGAGACTTTATACTCTTTTCCGGAAAATCTTTTCCTCCCGATGTGGGGGTTGTCAGGATTTGAAAAGCAGTTCCCATGTGTTGACTATCCCTTGGATAATGAGCTGCGTTGGAAACAGAAAACAGCTCGTTTTAGTTTTTTACTCGCGGGGAGTATTTGTGCGGGGGCTCTGCTTGTGGCCTTGATAGCAGCGTGGTTTGGATTTGGTCAGTTACGTATCCGCCGATTCATCGACAATGTGACGACGGCGAAACCTGCGGGTATCAGCTACGGACTCGCCGAGACTGTGGGAGTGGTTTCATTTGCCGATGATGACCAGAAATTAGTGGGACCTTTAAGCGGACAGACCTGTTGTTATTATCATTATAAGGTCGAGGAAAAGAAAGGCTCAGGTAAAAACTCCAAGTGGGTGACACTACAAGATGACAAAGAAGTAAAAATATTTTATTGCCGTGATGAGTCCGGTCAGATCAGGGTGGACCCCCAGGGTGCAAAGATTTTTACGAATCACCAGCTTGTCTCGAAAGATGGTGATATGCGATACACGGAAAATTGGGTTCAAGAAGGTGACCAAGCTTATATCCTCGGGGCCGCCCAAGTAGACCCGTTCACAGGGAGCTCCCTTTATATTACCAAACCGGATTTGAAGGAACCCTTTATCTTGGCGAACTTACCAGAACAGACAATCAAACGGTATTATGCGAAGGATGCCATCCTCTGGCATAACACCAGTATTAATACCCTGATTCTTTTTGCCCTCATGCTTTTTGGGTTTGCGGGGAGCTTTGCCCCGTCGAATCTCTTGCTGGCGGGATTAGTGCCAGTTGCTTATCTTGCCCTCGTCATGGTGGTGCTGGTCTTTAATGACCTCGTCGATTTGAGGCAAAGGGTGCGTAAAGCTTGGGCGAATATAGATGTGTCCCTGAAAAAGCGGGCAGACCTCGTCCCGATGCTGACGCAAATTGCAGAGGCCTATTTCCAGCACGAAAGTCCCGTCCAGGAGTCCCTGGCCCAAATGCGCAATTTGCTCGGGAGCCAGAAACAATTCTCCTCGGCGGAGGCTACGCAATTTGCACAGGCAGAGCACCATTTCACCACGAGTTTTATTGCTATCAGGGAGGCTTATCCTGATTTAAAAGCCAGCGAAGTCCTCAGCCAGACAGCCCGGACGCTGACATCACTGGAAAATGAAATCGCCTTGATGCGGGAAGGGTATAATAACAGTGTGGAAAATTATAACACCCGGTGCGGAAAGATTCCGGAAATCATTTATGCCAAACTTTTTGGATTCAGGCAGGCCGACTTCTTTAATGCCCCGTTTGAGATCCAACAGGTACCAAAAGTGAACCTGTCTTAAAGATGCCAGAGTTTATCTGGCAGTATGCTAAAAAAAAATGACATTGCGAAGAATGCTCCTCAAAAAAAACGAATCTTTCAAAGAGCCGAGTCAAAAACGACTTGGCTCACGAGTAGCCTAAAAAAGTAAATGACACCGAAGGGGAGGGGGAATCATATCAGACCAAGCCAATGAGCCGAACGCCTTACCAGCGCCAGTGTTTCAGCACACGCTCGCGGACGCTTTCGGGGTAGTCCCCTTTGAAACTTGAAATTTTGCAACGCCCCTGACCTTCCTCCGGCAACAAGCCGTCGTGCACGATTTTCGGCCCACGGGCTGCTTCACGTTCTTGGTGCGAATAACAGGTGAGAAGCGGTAATATCAGGCCCACTTCGACGTACTGTCGCTCGGTCGGGTGACAGCGCGTGGGGATCGCCCACAAAAGATCCTTCATGTTCGTCGGGTCGATGTCGTCATCGAGGATGTAAAGGATCTCCATGCAGTGTCCAAACAACGACCCCCAAATGATCGACGCTATTTTTTTGGAAAACTCCATGGAAGAAATTCCTGGTAACTTCTGGCGCCAATCGGGCGACACCGTCACGATGAGCCAGCTCACCGCAGTCTCAAATGGCGTCCAGGCCATGGTGACGGGCAGACCCGCCTCGCGCAAAAGCCCTAGACCCTCAACAGAAAAACCAAGCCCTGCGCAGGTGTGAAACTCGTCCACAGGTTTGCCCTCGGGAACGAAAGGCCAGATGGCGCCATCCCGGTAGGAAATGGATTTGATATGGTAGGTGGGTTGCATCCCCGTCTCGGTGGCCTGATAGCCTTGATATTCGCCGAAGGGCCCCTCCATTGAGTCGTTGACAAGCGAAACATATCCTTCGATGACGACTTCCGCGCTTGCTGGGACTTCCAGATCCACCGTCTCACACCGGACCACCTCGATCGGCTCGCCGAAATGAGCTCCCAAATAGTCGGATTCGCTGATCCAATCTTCCAGAGGCATTGCGGAAACGAATGGTAACCCCGGTTCACAGCCCTGGCAAAGGGCGAATGGCATTTCACGGCCAATCGCCACCCACATGTCCCAGATCATGCGGATATGCTGCGGCTTCTGGAAAAGTCCAGTCATACGTTTGCCATCGAGTTTCTCAATGCGAGCGATCGACCAGCTTGTCCATTTGGCGTCGGGTGAACGCACGACGATCGTCCCCCAGGTATTCGCATAGGGCCCACCGTCCCCCTCATGAAGCGTACCAATCGGGAAAATATCGAGCGTGGCCGCCTCTCCTCGTAGGATGTTCTGTTTAAACGGGGCATTCTCGACCAGCTTCGGAGGGATCTTTGGTTTACTCCGGCTCGCCACTAACGCCTCAACGATTTGTAACCAAGTGGCGTTGATCGGTAGGCCGACGGAAAGCGCGACACGTGCCGCCGGGTTATTCGGAAGGGAACTCAGGGCTCCTGGAGCTCCAAGGGCGCGCATTCCGGGTTTGGCTCCTTTAATATTGGTAAAAAGCGGTGCTGGAGCTGGAATCGGCTGGTCGTAACCAAGACGGGTAAACGCGGCCATTTCTAGGTAAGGGTCGACTTCATGGTCGATGTCGCACAAGTCTCCAAGTTCACGGAGGGTTTCGATGTATTCCCTGAGATCGCGAATGCGGTGCATAACCGCATGATATGGTTGCCGCCCTCAGAAAACTAGCTTATTATTCAGCAATATTCGCCGAGAGTCGTTTCTTGCTACGATCTTCTAATCGTGTTACTTATTGGTTCAATGTTGAACCCTGAAGACATTACCAAAGGCTGAGTGGTACCGGCTTGCTCCCATCGACCGTTGGAAGGAAACTGAAAAGCTTTGGTCATTTTTTATTCAAACGGGAGGTAGCCTTGATCCCGAACCCGATACACAAAGTCCTTTCCACGATGCAGGATTTTCAAGTGAAATGCCTGCTAATGGGCGGTCAGGCATGTGTTTTACACGGTGCAGCAGAGTTTAGGAGGAATACGGATTTCGCCCTGATGGCGGGTGATGAAGAGAAGGTGGTTCTTGGACTTGCGCAGGAGGAAATGATTTGCCCAGATATTGATCGCCGCTATTGGCTCCCGCTCAAAAAAAGAGTGAGAAGATTTAGATAGATTTAAGGGGTGAACTTTTATTTAGTCCCGCATCCTTTTTGAGACGCCAATAACCGGCTAGGGCACTGCCGATGAGCGAGTGGAAGACACTGGAAACGGCACAAGGTACGGCAGTTAGGGGATCGGAAAAGTTATTCCTCGCCAGCACCACGCCGAGTCCGGAATTCTGCATGCCGACTTCGACCGAAACGGTACGGGAGGATAACTCATCCAGCCTCATGAGGCGGGCGAAAATGTAACCCACGGCGAATCCTGTACTGTGGAGAGTGAATACCGCCAAGAGAAGTGTGGGGCCGGATTGACGGATAGCTTCTGCATTGAGTCCGATGATTTTGGCGACAATCAGGACCACGCCGAGGACAGCCACCAAGGGAAGCACGGGTAATGCGAATTTAACTTTTTCCCGAGCAAATTGATTCAAGAGTAGTCCTCCGATGACGGGAAGGACGACGACTTGGACCGTGTCAAAAAAGAGGTTCCATCCATTTACATAGACCATGGTACCAGCCAGCCATTTTGTCAGGAGCGGGGTCATGATTGCGGCCGCGAGTGTGCTGCACATGGTCATCACGACGGAGAGTGCTACATTGCTCCGTGCGATGTAACACACGATATTTGATGCCGTCCCGCCGGGACAACAGGCGACAAGGATCAGGCCTACTTTCATCGGGGTGGGGAGATTAAACACGCTCGCAGAGAGCCATCCCATAAATGGCATGATCGTGTACTGGGCGAAAAAGCCGATCGTAACGGCCTTTGGCATTTTACGGATCCCTCGGAAGTCATCAAAAGAAAGGGTCAGCCCCATCCCTAACATGATAATAGCCAAGGTGGGATTGATCCACTTGACATTATACCAATCAAAGAGTGAAGGCTGGATGAGTGCGAGTACTGCTCCGCTGAGCACCCAGACGGGAAAGAGATTGGCTAAGATGGCTAAAATGCGAGCCATTAATACTTCACGACGGAGTGAATCGGCAAATCGCCCAGCTTTTTGCGTCCTTCGAGGAATCCAAGCTCGACTAAAAATGAGATACAAGTGATTTTCCCACCGAGCTTCTCCACAAGGATGGCCGCAGCATGGGCGGTGCCGCCAGTAGCGAGAAGGTCATCGACGATAAAAACTTTGTTTCCCGGTTTGATGGCATCCTCATGGATCGCGACAATATTTTCGCCGTATTCAAGTTCGTAAGATTGCTCAATGGTTTTATAGGGGAGCTTGCCTTTTTTGCGAATGGGCACAAAACCGATGCCGAGATGGTAGGCGATAGCCGCACCAAAAATAAATCCACGGGCATCGATCCCGAGGATGATATCGGGGCGTTCGGCTAGGCAGGGCTCAGCTAAGGCATCGACAGCGAGTTTGAATGTGTCTGGGTTCAGCAGGACGGGAGTGATATCTTTAAAGAGGATGCCTGGTTTAGGGAAATCAACAATGTCACGTATGGTATTTGAAATGGTTTTGATCGTAATTTCGTCTGGCATAATAATTTCCGGCTTATCGGGGTGGTAGGTTAATCAATTGAAATGAATTGGCGGTCTTTTTTACCCATGGCCTTAAGCATTTTATTCAGGGCGATATTCTGGATTTGGCGTACACGCTCACGGGTGATCTTGAATTTTACCCCGACTTCTTCTAAGGTGCGTTCATTCGCCCCGTCCAAGCCGAAACGGAAATTGATAATCTCGCGTTCGCGTGCGTCTAGGATGGCTAATAATTCATCCAAGTCATCTTTGAGTTTTTTACTGCGGAGCATCTCGTAGGGATTGAGTGCGGATTCATCCTTGATAATGTCACCAAAATTCGCCGAGTCTTCGTCATTACTGATCGGGGCATCTAATGACGCCGGGCGGATTGCCGCTGTGCGTAGCCGTGCGATTTTTGTCACACTCATACTCATTTCATCGGCGAGCTCTTCATCGGTGGGTTCCCGTCCAAATTCCTCACTCATCCGTGCCGCGACCCGGCGCATCTTACTGATCTTATCCACCAAATGGACAGGGAGTCGGATTGTTTTACTTTGGTTGGCCAGAGCGCGTTTGATGGATTGTTTGATCCACCAAGAGGAATAAGTGCTCAGTTTTCCCCCTTTATTCGGGTCGAAACGTTCCACAGCCTTCATCAGACCGATATTTCCTTCGGAAATGAGGTCAATTAAGGGGAGTCCGAAATTTGAATAATCATGGGCGATTTTAACAACCAAACGCAAATTGCTCTTGATCATGCGTTCACGGGCTTGAGCGCCTTCTTCGGCAAGCTTTTGAAGAGCTGCTTTTTTGGCTTTATCCTTATCAGGAATAGTTTTTTTGACCGCTTTAGTCTTGGTAACGGTCACTTTTGCAGGGATTCCCTTGACCTTTTTAGTGAATTCCTTGATTTTTACTTCTGCTTCCACCCCTTTTTTGATGATTGCAGCCAGATCAATCTCGTCCTGAACGGTTAAAAGGGGGACTTTCCCGATTTCACGAAGATAAATGGTTATGCTGCTCTCACTTTCTGAATCAATAGGCCCAGCCATAGAAATACAATATTTAAGTTAACACTCTCAAAAGCCAAGAGATTTTTAGGCTTTTTTTGTAAAAAATCATCATATGTCCAAATGTATGGAAAGGAATCCCATCTATTTAGTGGGAATATTAATGTTAATGTGATGATCTCAATTGATTTTCTTTCGGAAGTCGTTCACTTTGTAGCGGAACAATCATCATTAGGAAAATACGTTATGTCGAATAACCCGGTAGAAGAACTCAAGGATAAGAGTAATTATTTACGCGGAACATTGGCCGAAACACTGGCTGACGCTTCAAAAACCCATTTTAGTGAGGAAGAAAACCTGCTCCTCAAATTCCATGGCTCCTATCAACAAGATGACCGCGATCTCCGCTCAAAGCTCAAAGCTGAGGGAAAAGACAAGGCGTGGAGTTTCATGCTCCGGACAAAAACCCCGGGTGGATCGATGACAGCGGCCCAGTACGTCGTTCACGATCAATTAGCCGATGACTTGGGCAATCGGACCATGCGTATCACGACACGCCAAGGCATTCAATTCCACGGGATACTCAAAGGCGGATTTAAGGAATGCGTCCAAAGAATCCATGAATCTGGGGTGACGACATTAGGAGCTTGTGGTGATGTGGTCCGTAATACGATGGGGCCTTCCTCCCCGATCAAGGACGATGCCCATGCCGAATGTTTGAGATTTGCTAATGAGATCACTGCTTATTTCCTCCCGCGCGCTGGGGCTTATGCCGAGATATGGCTCGATGGACAAAAAGTTGATTTGTCGGGGAAAACACCGGAAGAAGTGGAGCCCATCTACGGGAAACATTATCTCCCCCGTAAATTCAAAATAGGCATCGTGATTCCTCCCCGTAACGATGTGGATATTTACTCGCAGGATATCGGTTTTATCGCCCATGTCGAGGCTGGCAAATTGCTCGGTTATCATATCGTCGTCGGTGGTGGATTTGGGATGGCGCACGGGAATACCGCGACCCAGCCTTGCCTCGCTCAACCCCTCTTTTATGTGGCTAAAGAACACGCCCTCGAAGCTTGCGAAGCTATTGTGACTTTCCAGCGTGACCACGGTAATCGTGAAGACCGTAAACAATCCCGCTTTAAATATCTCGTATTACACAAAGGAATCGACTTTGTCCGGGATGGCGTCAAAGCACGTATGAAATCACCGACATCACCTTTTAAACCTATGACATTCACGACGGTTTCCGATGCACTCGGATGGAATGAACAAGGCGATGGGAATCTCTTTGTCGGGGTACATGTCGCCCAAGGCCGGATCAAGGATGGCGACGGGATTGATTACAAGGCGGCTTTCATTAAAATCGCCAAGGAGATTGGTTGCCCAGTCATGTTAACACCGAATTGTAATATCATTTTCCACGATATTACCGCTGAGCAAAAACCCGCAGTCGAAAAGATCCTCTCGGAAAACGGGGTTCCTCCGGTGGAAGGCTTTACCGAAGCCCGCAAGGTCGCCCATGCCTGTGTGGCCCTCCCGACATGCGGCTTATCCCTCGCGGAGAGTGAACGTGTCTTTAGTAGTGTCATGGACGAGATCGATGCGGTCCTGAAGGATTTGGGCATCGAGAAAGAGCCCATCCTCGTCCGGATGACCGGTTGCCCGAATGGTTGTGCCCGCCCTTACAATGCAGACTTTGCATTTGTCGGTAGGGCTCCAAATAAATATGCCTTTTATGTCGGCGGTTCATCCCGCGGTGACCGTTTGGCGGGCCTTGAGAAAAAATCCCTCGAACGTAAAGACATTGCCGCTACCGTGCGTACTTATTTGGAAGATTTTAAGGCGAACCGTAAAGCCGGTGAGAGTTTCACAGACTTCTGGGGTCGTACGAAAGTCACTGGCCCGGCTCCACACGCGGATCAATTCCACTACGAGCTGAAGGAGCGTGAATCACGTTTGGCCTCCTTAAAAGCAACAGGGACCCCTGCCGAATAGTCGCGCCTTCTAACTAATCTGGTTTTCCATAGAGCCGTCATCGTTTGATGACGGCTTTTTTACTGAATCAGAGGGTGTCATGTGGTATGGGTACTCATAGGAAAACAAATGTCGATATCGCTGATGAGCTGGTGAAACCCTCTCGGAAAGTTGTTACCCGTGTCATCATTTCCATTTGTGCCCGCAAGCAGTACATTCGTATTTTTTGCGGCTGAATGGCAAGGGAATATTGAGGATGGCGATAATCGCGGCGAGGGCTTTCCTCTTGAGTGTGGCATTAATGACATGATCACTGTCACATGTAGGACAGGTGAAACCTCTGAGGTAAGGGGAATCGTTTTCTTTGGAGATTTTCAGAATTTCCCGTGATTCGTCGAGGCAATCCTCAGGGACCATCAGGCGCACCCCTTGGTAAGCTGTAATCCAGACCCAGCTATTTTGCAGGGTGTATTCATCGGGAATAAAAGCCTCTATCCCTGCGGAATCAAGCATGGCCCGGGCCATGAATGCATCGTCGAGCGAATTGAATTGAGTGAGGAGCACCATGTCATTCATAAAGGAAAGAACCTTTCTTTTGGATGGCGAAAAAATGAAAATCAGGTTAAAATGACACTAGTTATTCTTACTGATGAATACAATATTTCAAAAAGGATTTATCGCAATGGGATTATTGAGCTTTTTTCTGGGGGGACATTTGCACGGGACGGAACTCAAGGTCGGGGACCCAGCTCCTATTCTGGATTCACTCGATCAGGATGGTAATACAGTGGATCTCGGCGAGGTATATGCAAAAGGCTTGACCCTAGTTTATTTTTATCCAAAAGCCGACACTCCAGGCTGCACGGCTCAAGCTTGTAGTTTGAGGGACGGATTTGAGATTCTAAGTCAAAAAGGGGTCGCCGTCATCGGAGTCAGTGCGGACACAGTGGAGGCTCAAAAGGGTTTTCAAGAAAAATATAAGCTTCCCTTTACCCTCCTAGCAGACAAGGAAGGAAAGGTCATCGATGCCTTTGGCGTACCCACATTATTAGGGATCCCCGCCCGCCAAGCCTTCCTCATCCAAGACGGCAAAATCATCTGGCTCGACCGCAAAGCCTCCACGAAAAAACAGGCGCAGGATGTGCTGGAAGTCCTCAAGACACTTTGAATTTAAAATGAAGTTCTCGTGACCGTGTTCAATGCGAGAGTTTAAGATGTCATCAATCTGCACCCAAATCATCGAGGACTTTTGATGAGAAGAGAGGTAAAGATTTTCCTCGATGAAGGAGAATGTCCTCGATTTTAGTCTTTTTCCTTCCAGCAATCCCCCCTAGACATCCCATTATGTGTTTGGGGTCCATTTCATATAAAATCAGAAGGTAGTCTTGGGGGTGGCAGACATCAATTAACCAAGGGGACGTGGATTCCTTGGAAAAATATTTCACATTAAACGTAAGGATCAGGGGGCACTGTCCCTTGATCGCGGCGGCGAGCACATGCCTGTCTTTGGGATCATTTGTGAGTACTGACTGTAAAGTTTGATATCCTTTGACTTCGCCTTCAGGAAAGGCGATTCGCACTTTTTCCTAAAAAAGTATCCGCCAGTGATTTGGGCCATTTGAGTTTTTCCACATGGGTGCGCCGGACTTCATCCATAATGTTTACAGACCAACAGGGTAGAAGCATTCGAGGCTTTTCTCCCAGCCACAATAAAAGATCACAAACCCCGAAGTTTACGAATACACAAGAGTCAATGAGGACACGGTAGTCAGCTCTCACTGGTCTCCTGTGTGGTCGGTATGGTAGAGGCCGGCCTTTTCCACCTCCTCGGCAAGTTCGTCCAGAGTTTTGCGCCGGGTCTGATCTCTCCGTTTTTCGAAGGCGAGAAGATCGGCAAAAGTGACCCTGCGATGGGTGCCCACTCGGTGATGGGGAATCTCAGCCTTTTCAATGAGATCAACTAGATGTTGTCGGGATACGCCTAAATAATTTGCGGCAGCCTGTGTCGTGAAAGCTTCTTCCTCCGGCACCATCACAATGGCTTTTTTTTCCGACATCAGCCGCACGATCCGAGCAAAATGCTCGAAGAGCGCTTCAGGCAGATGAATCTGATTCCCCTGCGAATCGATCAATGCAACATGCCCTTGTTTGGCGAATAATTTGGCCAGTTCAGCAATTTGCTCCTCTGGGATCATTGAGGGATCCAACCGATTTTTCCTTGTTGTCAGCATTCTTTTAACCTACAGGACACCGAGTCAAAATCAGAACTTCCCGCGGGGCTTCAATCACTTACAGGAGAGTAGCTTGCCACTCAAAAGGTTCATTAGGGAGCGGTGGCTTATTCATTGTAGTGCAGCACTTGCAAATAGTTCGGAATTTTCATTTTCCTTTTTTAGGATCATGGAAAGGTCCAGAGAACCCTGTTCAAGTGGTGCGAGAGGGGATGAGACAAGTCTTCAGTTGGTAGATTTTAAAAAAAATGGGTTTATCGAAAAACAGGACGGTCAGGGTGTGGACTTCAGCTTGGTGAGCCGGTCGGCGGCCTCTTTGAGGGGAGACGGTCGCTAGTAAATTTTAAGGTTTCGATGTAATACTTGATGGCCTCTTCTTTTTGGCCCATTTTCTCCATTTGATCGGCGACGAGGAAATTCCTTGCGGCGGAGAGTTCCCCATTGACCACATCCGAGCTGGTCGTGCCGTAGAATTGTCCGTTACGGATGAGCTCGAGCACCTTGGCCATACCGGGCCAGTTTTTCTCTTTGGCAAATTGCGCGAGCAAATTGTTCAGTGTGCTCTCAGGGGAACCGTCATTGGTCACTTCGATTTTTATGCTGAGGATTTTGGCGGCATACTGCGTTTGCATATTTAGGGCCAATGTACTGATGGCGTTTCGCCATTGGTGCTGGCCGCCGGGTTGTCCCATGCGGTTATAGGCTTCCACAGGACCGCGCGTTTTATTAATCATTTCGATGGCTTGTAAGTGGCGTGAATCATTGAGGAGCCCGTAGTATTCATTCCGGGTTTGGCTGGAGTCATTATTGGCGATTACCTGGATTTTATCGATTGTTTCAGAAAGATTGGCGACAGTGAGGGACGCGAGGAGTTTATCCGTTTCAGTCGTATCGTTTTTATTCTCTTTCATTTTGGAGGTAATCCAGCTTTGAGGAACTAACCGGGCGCGGGCATTTGTATACATAAAGTTACGGAGTTCATTCTTTGCTGGTTCACGGTTACCGACGTCGATCTGGGCGAGGTAATTCTGGTATTGGGTCAATGCAGCGGCCGCTTGGTCGAGCTGCTGGAATTGCCTATTGAGTTTAGGCATTCTCAGCAGCGTATTGGAGCATCACACGCAGGTCTTTGATGTCGAGGAGCAGGAGACCTTGGTCATCAGTCGCCCGGAAAATAATTTGCAGTAGCCCCGATTGTGTTTCATTTAGGTCGAGTATCCGCGGCAGTAAGAGAGGACCCATTTCGTAGATCGTGACACGAACCGGATGCCCTTTAATTCCCGTCCACATCCCAGAAGATGGTGGGACTGGCTTCCCCGATCTGTCCAGCAGCATCGAGCTTCAGAGACTCGAGGCGTTGGGCCATTTTTGGGGAGAGTTCCCCGGCCGTAGCTCACCTGGATAAATCACCTTTCACATCAGCAAGGAAAACAGGAACCCCAATCCGGCTGAATTCCTCCGCCAGAACCCGTCCCTGTCGCCCCACCAATCAGGCCATGGCGGTTTACCATAGACGGTAGCAGTCCGATTGTTTTTCCCTGATGAATCCCGACAGGCAAGCAGCTAGTTTCCATGCCCGTCAGGTTAATTCGGCCTCATCCTCATTTCCAGATAATTATTCTAGCCGTGAGGTGAAAAGTAATCTGATTTTGAGTAAAACAACGTTCAAAGATTTATTTTCTCTCTTTTATAGGCTAAGGATAATAAGTTGCCTTGACGATTGTTAACCAGATCGTGTTAGTATGTTAACAATCTATGAAACGTACTGTCACCCTCCCCGAGATCCGTTCTGTTTATCATCTGCCCCTTTTTGAGCTGATCGAAAAAGCGAGGAAAGTTTATAAGGAAAACTGGCATGCGACCGAGGTCCAGCTTTGCACATTACTTTCGATTAAAACCGGGGGATGCTCCGAAGATTGCGGGTATTGCGCCCAGAGTGCCAAAAATAACACGGGCCTGAAAGCCGAGAGACTCTTGCCGGTCGAAGAAGTCCTCGAAAAAGCCACCCTCGCAAAACAAAATGGGTCCACCCGTTTTTGTATGGGTGCGGCCTGGAAGGGAATCCGTGAGGATGATCCCCGTTTTGACGAGATTTTGGAGATGGTGCAAGGGGTGACAGGAATGGGGCTCGAAGCCTGTGTGACGCTGGGGTCCCTGACTGCGGGTGGAGCCCGCCGGTTAAAAGCCGCCGGACTCGATGCCTATAACCACAATATCGATACCAGCCCTGAATATTATGATAAGATCGTCACGAGCCACACTTTCCAAGATCGGCTCAATACGATTAAACATGTCCAAGAAGCCGGTATTTCCGTGTGTTGCGGGGGTATTATCGGCCTCGGTGAATCCGAGGATCACCGCCTGCAAATGCTCCAGGTGCTGACCACTTTTGAGCCCCAGCCTGAGAGTATCCCGATCAATGCGCTAGTCGCCGTCGAGGGTACCCCGCTGGAAAAGCAACAACCGGTCAACTCCTTTGAACTCATCCGGCTGATCGCGACCACCCGCATTTTTTTCCCACACGCAAAGGTGCGCTTGTCCGCGGGACGCACGAGCCTGTCGAAGGAAGCCCAGGCCATGGCGTTTTATTCGGGAGCGAATTCGATTTTTTACGGGGACAAATTACTCACCACACCAAATCCCGATGCCGACGAAGATCTGAAACTCCTCCGCGAACTCGACCTCCTGCCCGAGGCCCCGACCCCCGTGGCCGCCGAGCCACTTGCACCGGTGTAAGACAGGGATTTTCGAAGATTTTTTTCACATTCCAAGTAACCTATCAGTAATCAGGACAAATATAACATTGGTTGATGATTTGAAGGAATCTTGCTAAAGTCGTCTGATGATGGATATTGACCACATATTCAAAAGCCTTACTGAGGGGAAGGTCGACTATATCCTGATTGGAGGGGTTAATTTCCTGCTCAACCATGAGCCGATCCTGACTTATGATGTCGATATTTGGTTTCGGAACACAGCCGAAAATAAGGAGCGTTTGAATAACGTTTTAGCCGGGCTTGGAGCTAAATGGGGTGAGTCGGCCGAAACATTCAGGCCAATCCCGGAATCTCCGGAGTGGCTAGATCGACAAGTGATGTTTTGTGTGACAACTGATGCCGGGAGCTTAGATATTTTCCGCGAGGTCAAGGGGCTAGAAGGTTGTTATGAAGAGTGTTTTATTCGTTCTTCTGAAAAAAGGACTAATACAGGAATTTCCTACCGGAGTCTCTCAGATGGGGATATGCTGGCATGCCAGATGGCACTCGACCCCCGTGATCAGAAACTCGACCGTATCAAGGTATTAAAACTGGCATTAAAAATGGATGAGTAATCTCATGGATACATTGAAGGAAAAAGAAGAACTAAAAAGGAAGCAGTCTATCGGCAGCCTTGAAGAGTGGCGCAATATCCAGCAGGCCATCAACTGGGCTCTGGCCAATATGCGTCCCGAATGCCGCAAGGACCCTTTTGCCCACGAGAAAAAGATCAATGCCTCATTCCGTCAGGGACAGTGACAAACGTTAAGGCCACTTACTTTCAAAATAACTAACCCACTATACGATAAACCATAGAGAATCCCTATTAACCAAAAGGTCAACCTATGATGACGCAACCCTTACACATCTTATCTGCTGAACAAATGAACCAATGGGAAAAAGATGGATTTATCCATTTAAAAGGTCTCATTGAACCGGCTTGCATTGCGGCCATGAATCACATGATGGAAGAGATCGTTGATGAGATCATTCAAAAGTACATGGTTGAAGGAGTGATCACTGATGACCGCAAAGATCTTCCGTATGAAAAGCGATTAACGATTCTCAACATGAAAGCCATTGAGTTTGGCCGCAGTTTTCGTGCGGTGATTTCGCGTAAAGGGTTGTATCAGTTAAATAACGACCCAAGTTTGGTCAAAGCCTTACGAGATGTGATGGGCGATGAGATTTGTGGTGTACCTGCTTACAACGCGCGGCCTAACTTACCTCATAACAAAGTGATGACCGTACCTTGGCATCAGGATTTAGGGTATTACGGTGCCGCCGCTCAACAATGTAACCTCATCACGTGCTGGTTGCCTTTGGTTTCAGTGACCGAAGACATGGGGGCCATGCAAGTGATTCGGGGATCACATAAATGGGATTTTATTCCTCATTTTCAAGGTAAGAACGAAGGTGGATTTTTAGAAACTGAGGAATTGAAAAATTCTGAAGAGGACGTGATCACCTTCGTAATGGAGCCCGGAGACGTTTTGATGTTTAATTCATTTATGATGCATCGGTCAGTGCCCAATGTATCGGACAAGATTCGTTGGTCGGTTGACCTGCGATTTGCAGTCCCGGGTGAATATCTGGGCAAAGATGGGAATCTGATCTTCCATACCAAGAATGAAAAAGGGGAATGGGTGTCTCGCGAAGATTATTGGATAATAACCAGTCAAAACAAACCTGTGACGACGGAGGAAGATTGGCTCACGTGGGTTCAGGCTTGGTACGGAGATCAAATCCACCCGACCCCAAACAAGAAAATTTCTGGTTAGTTCCATTCACTAGGTCTAAATCGCTGCAAGGAAAAACTGAAAGATGCACTAAAGACTAAGTAGAGATGCCTCGACCTATGTCCACAAAGAAGCCTAAGGCCCCCTATGCCTCACCGCCCTCCCGCATCCATTGTCTGCGATACGACCTCACGTTCGCATCGTCGGACAAGAGGTGGATCAGGCTATGCAGCGATACAAGTAACAAAGGTAAAACAAGAAGGTGGAATCCCATGGATACATTGAAGGAAAAGGAAGAGATCAAAAGATAACAGTCTATCGGGAGTGGAGAAGAGTGGCGCAATATCTAGCAGGGCATCAACTGGGCTCTGGCCAATATGAGTCCCGAATGCCGCAAGGACCCTTTTGCCCACAAGTAAAAGATCAATGCCTCATTCCGCCAATATCAATGAGGGGCAGGAACTTCGGAGGAGCGATTTGCTCAAGCCCCGGAGGCCATGAGTAAAGTGTGGGAGATCGTTCACTCCATGGTTATTTCCGTATTTTTGCGACTATCCATTCTGGATCGCGTCGTCAATCGATCACGGCTCAAATGGTCAGAGTATCATCTTCTATCGTGTGGAAAAATGCGACTGAGAAGACGATAAAATCACTCAATGTGCTGGTGAATACCAGTCGAATGCGAGGCGGTCCCAATCTGACATTCACAGACAAGTCCGGTCATCCCGGCGCAATTTGCTGGAGGGACGTACTTCTGCACGTCCGTCGAAAAAGCCGCCTCAAGCTTTTCTGGAATCGCCGCGCAATTTGCCACGTGGTATTGGGGGAAAAGATTCTTTTCAAGGGATCACATTTTTCCCCGCGAGATTAAAAAGTGGAGCGGCGGTGAGTAGGTGTTTGTCATTGGAGTAAATCTCGGGGAAACCTTGCTCGCTGGCACAAGTGAGATGGATAGCATCAAAAGAGCGGAGGAATTGATCACTGGGAAGATGGGAAAAATGGTTACATGCCATTTTTGCAAGGGTATTGGTCATGGGGAACCATGTCCAAACTCCGTTTTTTTCGTCTGATTCAAAAAGTTTTACGACTTTTTTGTGCTCGGCTGTCGTGATTCTTTTTTCCCGCAGATGGCGATGGAGTCCGGAGAAGAATTCTATCCGTCCTAAAATGCAGGATGCCAGACCTGACGTGTTTTGAGCAAGCTCCAAGACATCGGGTGAGCCGGGCTCAGCCAAGTAACACTTTATTATGTAGCTCGTATCGAAATAAATCATCGGGCGTCCCGTTCATCAGAGACCAGAGGCGTTGAGTCGATTTTGACTTTGGGCAAATCGCTCAGCTTCCGTTTGGGCATTTTTGCGCCAATCAATTCAAAGGATTGAAGGGGTTTGAGGACGGCGATGGCTTGACCGCGTTGGGTAATTATGAGGGGTTCCTCCAAAGCCTGGCGGACATACTCCCCCGTTTTCATGTGGAGCTCCCGGATGGTGATTGTCTTCATGTGCTCAATGCGACACATTTTGAGGTCTCAGTCAAAAATACAAATTGCTCAAGCGGGAAAAGTGAACCGCCAAAGAAAAACAGTGCTCTGTGTGAAGTTGACGGAGGAATCCTGTAGGCTGATTGTGTAGGGCAAGCGGCCCTGCTTGCCGTAGAGTTCGATATTCAAGGAAATGTCCAACAATACGGCGCAAATTGTTTTAATTAATGGCTCGTTTTTGGTCTTATAACACCGCCTTTCTCGCGGTAACACATATTTCAGAAACTCGGTGCTTCGATCTTATAGCCTGCTTTCAGCCAGGAGAGAAACCAATCCGCCGTCTTTAAGACGGTGGTTGTCGCATCTCGAAACGCAGGCTGAACTCTACGACTTTGAATCTCCGGTGATCCAGTAGTTTGGTTTTCGCGAACTATGTGCAATCGCTAAGACCCATAGAGTATCATTTCGTAATACGTAGGGAATATAGTAGGGGAAAATGCGGAGATTAATGCGACGATAGCCCCCGGAGCGCATCCTGTATAATTTATGATGTTCGGACAGCCACAGGACATAACGGGTGACTTCATCTTTGAAGCGGTAACCCAGTCCGGTATGAGCATCTTCGTAATAGGAAATCGCGTCGAGAAACTCATCCCTTGCCAGCGGGACAAAGTTGATATCCATCAATTAAGACGCTTGTCGGCTTCGCTCATGACATCGTTGTAGGGAATTCCCGTCACAGAGCCGTTATCGATAGCCTTGATTCGAGCTTCGATCTCGTGCTCCCAGGCATCATCGACTCCCAGATCACCGCTCGACTGATCGATTTCCAGCAGAAAACCAGCAAGTGCGACTCTCTGGCGAGGGGGAAGCTGGAGAGCTTCACGGGTGAGTTCTTCAATGCTCGTTTTCATGCCTGTAGTATGACATCATAACGATTTACCGTCAACGCGGCTTTTTTGCCTATTTGGATTGTCGTAAAGTCTGGGTAGTCTTGGACAAGCCCCGTCGATCCCGGACGCAATTTGCTGCGGTAAATTCTAAAACTGTGTATTGAGCAGAACTTAGAACATAGAACCCCGCACGTAGCACTTCGCACGCTGCTTGGGTCAGCTCCATTCACTCAGGAAGGCGTCCATGATGAGAGGGAGGTCGCGGCTGTAACCGCCTTCCAGTATAGCCGCGGTAGGGCAGGCGGCGTTTTTGGCCCACATCCCGAGCTTGGCAAAGTCTTCCATTTCGAGGGTCATCTCGGTGATCGGGTCGCCCGAGTAGGCGTCGAAACCGGCAGAGATCAGGATCAGGCCGGGGTTAAAATCCAGTACCTTTTCCCAAGCGAGCCGGAGCTGGTGGAGGTGTTCTTTCCTCGGAGTCATCGGATGCACAGGCCAATTGGAGCAATTTGCGCGGGAGGTGGTTCCTGTGCCGGGGAATCCGGGATACTGGTGGACGGAGCAGAACCGGATATTGGGGTGGTTGAGGACGATGTCCTCGGTGCCATTGCCGTGGTGAGCGTCGAAGTCATAGATCGCCACGCGTCCTACGCCCATCTCGACGGCTTCGAGTGCGGCGATAGCGATGGAGTTCAAATAACAAAAACCCATAGCCTGGGTCCGGGTGGCGTGGTGGCCGGGAGGGCGCATGAGTGAAAATGTTTTCTGGCCTTTAAGGGCGCGATGTGTCGCGTCGAGGGCGGCCCCGACGGCATTACGTGCGATGCCGGTGATTTCTGGGTAAGCGGGTGTGTCGCCGTCGAAGTCATCTAGCGGGTGGTCGATATCCATGAGGAATTGCGGGCTGTGTGCGCGCAAAATGCTCCGGTCCCCGGCAGCCTGTGGTTTTACCCAGTCCCAGTCGGGATGTGTTTTCAGGAGATGGGCGGCGGATTCACGGACCCGGAAAGGGGCCTCGGGATGCCCTATTTTCTGATAGGAAGCACAGGCGGGATCATGGATGAGGGTGATCATTTGGGGCTTACTCGGAGAAACGGAAAAGGATTTTCCCTTTGCGTCCGGAGGTTTGGGCCTGTGAGAGGGCTTTCTTATATTCTTCCGGTGGGTAAATGGATTCGATAAATGTATCGAGGACACCTGATTTGAAGAGGCCTGCGATTTTTTCTTCTACAGCGGTTTGCTGGTCGCGCGGGGTGAGTTTCTTCCATTGGGTCAGCCAGAAACCGCGGAGTTCAAGATTTTTAAAAATCAGGAAACCATTAGGCACTTTCAGGGATTGTTTCGACATGGCCCCGTATGTGACCATCGCTGCGGAATTCCCGAGGGCACTGCAGACACGCAGGGCGCTGTCACCCCCGACGGCATTCAGACCGAGTTTAATCGTGGCTTTGCCGGTGAGTGCGGTAATTTGCTCGTCGGAGCCATCCTGATCCTCGACGACGACATCTGCCCCGAGGGCTTTGAGTGAATCGGCCACTTCGAGATTACGAACGAGGTTGACCGTGTGTAAGCCGAGGTGTTTGGCGATTTGAATGACATATTTGCCGACGGCGGAAGTGGCGGCATTTTGGATGACCCATTGGCCGGGGTCGAGCTTACGGAAAAAAGTCAAAAGACACCATGCCGTCAGGGGATTCACTGAAAAGACTGCGGCTTGCTCGGGCGAGAGTCCCCCGGGGAAAATCTCGATCTGGTCGGGGCGCACGGTTAAAAAACGGCGCCAGCCACCGACCCCGGCATGGAGGCGGACAAATTGTCCGGGTTGATAATGTTTCCGGGCATTCTCTCCGGCCACACAGATGCGCCCGACTCCTTCGAGCCCCGCGATCGCTGGGAGGACAGGTTTGAGCCCGTATTTCCCTTCGATATAATTAATATCACTGGGATTAATCGGACAAAGGATCATTTCAATCGTGATCTCATCCGGGCCAGCGACGGGCACGGGGATATCTCTGAGGGTAATGACTGCTGAGGGATCGCCGAATTGGTCGAATCCTAGTGCATTGGTGCTGGATGGGTGTGACATAAATATATATTTTCCTAACGATCTCCTTGGCCGTAGTAAGCACTGGGGCCGTGTTTACGTTTAAAATGTTTACTCAGGAGGTCCGGGGGGATATTCTTAATGTCAGGGGAGAGCTGGAGGGCTTTTATGGCCATCTCGGCGCAGATTTCCAGGGCGAAGGCATTTTCTACAGCTTTTTTACCGTGGGGTCCCCAGACAAATGGGGCATGGTGCCGGACGAGGACAGCGGACATGTCCCCGTGGTCGATATCTTTGAAACGTTCGACAATGACATTGCCGGTTTCGAGCTCATACCCGCGGGCGATCTCGTCGGCGGTCAGTGCCCGGGTGACGGGGATCTCACCATAAAAATAATCCGCGTGGGTGGTGCCAAAACAGGGGATGGGTTTCCCTGCTTGGGCAAAGGCGGTGGCGTTGCGCGAATGGGTATGGACGACCGCACCGATTCCCTTAAAAGCCTGGTAAAGGCGCAGGTGTGTAGGAGTATCGGAGGACGGGCGCAATTTGCCTTCGACAGTTTTACCTTCAAAATCCAGGACGACCATGTCTGTCGGCATCATCTGACGGTAATCAACACCGCTGGGTTTAATGGCGAAAACCCCTTTGTCCGTATCAGCGACACTGACATTACCGAAAGTCAGGTCGATGAGTTTAAATTCCGGTAAGAGCAAATTGCTCTCGAAACAGGCTTCTTTGAGTGAATCGTATGCGCTCATGGTATTTTTCTTTCTTTTTGAGGGGCCCGTTAATGGGGCACGGGCCTTATTTTAATGATCAGGCTTTGAACCCCGATGACAAGGTGTAATAGACCTCGTTATTACGGAGTTGCGCCTCGAATTCACGCAGGCGAGTGTCCTCGTCGATGACGACGAGTTCGATCCCGGCGATCTTGGCAAAGTCTTCCATGTGCTCGGTGGTGACCGAGTAGCTAAATCCGGTATGGTGGGCACCCCCGGCATAGATCCAGGCGGCACATGCGATCTTAAAGTCAGGTAGGCAATGCCACACGGCACGGGCGACAGGGAGTTTAGGTAGTTTTTTCGGGGGTTTAATGACTTTGACTTCATTGACGATTAAACGGAAACGGTTGCCGAGATCGATGAGTGATGCGTTGATTGCGCGTCCTGCGGGCACGTCGAAAACGAGGCGGACGGGATCTTCCTTGCCACCGATGCCCAGGGGATGGATTTCGAGGCTAGGTTTTCCGGAGGCGATGGATTCACAAATCTCGAGCATGTGTGCGCCTAGGACGAGGTGACCTTTCGGATCGAGATGGTAAGTGTAATCCTCCATAAATGACGTCCCGCCCTTGAGGTCGGCAGCCATGACTTTCATCGTGCGCAGGAGGGCGCAGGTTTTCCAGTCGCCTTCCGCGCCGAAGCCGTAACCGTCGGCCATGAGGCGTTGGACAGCTAGACCGGGTAATTGTTTGAGCCCGTGCAAATCCTCGAAAGTCGTGGTGAATCCTTTAAAGCCGCCTTCTTCCAGAAAAGCGCGTAGTCCGAGCTCGATGCGGGCCCCGTCACGGAGGGAAGAGTGGCGCGCTTGGCCTTTTTTTAAGGGTTTGGCGACATTGTATGTGGCCTCGTATTCCTTGCAAAGCGTGGTAATTTGCGTGTCGGAGACGGCATTGACATATTTAACGAGGTCGCCGATGCCGTACCCGTTGACGGAGTAACCGAACTTTGCTTCAGCGGCGACTTTGTCACCTTCTGTCACGGCGACTTGGCGCATGTTATCACCGAACCGGGCGATCTTCATCCCTTGTGAATCGGTCCAGGCCCGGGTCACACGCATCCAGGCCGCGATCCGGTCTTGGGTTTCGGTGTCGCTCCAATGTCCGACGACGACCTTGCGGTTCAAGCGCAGGCGTGTGTGGATGAATCCGGCTTCACGGTCACCGTGGGCGGATTGGTTAAGATTCATGAAGTCCATATTGATCGTGCCCCAAGGCAGGTCGCGGTTGAACTGGGTATGGAGGTGCAGGAAAGGTTTACGCAGGGTGGAGAGCCCCGAGATCCACATTTTCGAGGGGGAGAATGTGTGCATCCACAGGATGAGCCCCGCGCAATTTGCATTATGGTTAGCATCCTGGCAGAGGGAACGGATTTCCTCGGGGGTTTTCAGGACGGGTTTAAAAACAATTTGCTCCGGAATGCGGTTAGACTGGTTCAGGGCGGCGACGATTTTTTGGGAGTTCAGCGCGACTTGCTTGAGGGTTTCAGGCCCGTAGAGGTGTTGGCTTCCTGTGACGAACCAGATTTCGATGGGTTGAGTAGTGGTTTTTGACATAACGATGATATTTTTTTGAGTGAGGGGTTTAAAGAGTCGGGGGTTTAATCTTTAGATTGGCGTTGTTTGATATTGATGAGTTGTTTCATAAAAAGGGAGAGGTCATCCCCTTTGGTGACTCCGCCGAAATTGTCATGGAGTCTCATGTAGAGGAAGTACAGTTCATTATAGATATCCACGTTTTCTGCGATGGGTTTATAAGTAACATCCTTGAGTCCGGTCATTTTTGCCATGGCCGCGGGGAAGTCCGCGTAACCCCCTTTGGCAGAACCCGCGGCGACGGCAGCGGCCACGGCGCTGCCGAGGGCGCAGGTCTGGGGCGAACGCGATACTTTCATTTCGTAACCGGTGGCATCCGCATAAATCTGCATGAGCACCGCGTTTTTCTCGGCGATCCCGCCGCAACAAACCACGTCGGTGACCGGAACCCCGTACTCCTTAAAGCGCTCAAGGATCGCGCGGGCGCCGAAGGCCGTGGCCTCGACGAGGGCGCGGTAGATTTCGGCTTGGGAACTGTGCAGGGTTTGTCCGATTAAAAGTCCGGTGAGACGTTGGTCGACCAAGACAGTGCGGTTTCCGTTATTCCAATCAAGGGCGAGCAGGCCGGATTGTCCGGGTTTAAGCGCGGCCATTTCTTTTGTGAGCTCGCCGTGGAGGGAGTCTTGGCCCTTACAGACGACCTCGACAAACCATTTGAAAATATCGCCGACGGCGGATTGGCCGGCCTCAAGTCCGTAGAATCCGGGGAGGATGGAGCCATTCACGATCCCGCAGATACCGGGGATATCGGCGACTTTTTTGGTATTACTGACGACACCACAGTCGCAGGTGGATGTCCCCATGGCTTTGACGACGACACCTTCCTTGATGCCCACGCCGATACAACCCAGATGGACATCAAAAGCGCCGATGGCGATGACGATGCCTTCGGGTAACCCGAGTTTGACAGCCCATTCTTTCGTGAGAAGTCCCGCTGATTCATTCAGGTCATAGGCCTTGTCGTAGAGGCGGTCGCGCAATCTGCCCAGCTCGGGGCTGAGCATATTCAGGAATTCCTTGTCAGGCAGCCCATTCCATTCATCACAATACAGGGCTTTGTGTCCGGCGGCGCAGATCCCGCGTTTGATATTGGCGGGATTTTTCACCCCGGACAATACCGCCGGGATATAGTCGGAGAGCTCCACCCAGCTATAGGCCGCATGGAAAACTTTTGGGTCGACATTGAGGCAGTGCCAGATTTTTGCCCAGAACCATTCGGACGAATAGGTATTGCCGCATTTGGCGACATATTGGGGGCGCTGCTCGAGGGCTAGATCGGTGATTTTACCGGCCTCCTCCACGCTGGTGTGGTCTTTCCAGAGCCAGCACATGGCGTTGGGATTATTCTTGTGGTGAGGGTGGATGGCCAAGGGCACGCAATTTGCATCGACGGGAATCGGGCTCGATCCTGTGGTGTCCACGCCGATACCGATTACATTTTCCGGGGCAAATTGCGCATCATTTTGTGCGGCGAGCTTTAGGGCCTCACGCACGCTCGTCTCGAGACCAGCAAGGTAATCCGCAGGATGTTGCCGGGCGAGATTGTGGTCTTTGGGGTCGATGATGACACCTTGGTGGCCGTGGGGGTAATTAAAAACGTAAGTTCCGACTTCTTTGCCGTTATTAGTATCCACGACGAGTGCGCGGACTGAGTTTGTTCCGTAATCAACGCCGATCGTATATGCCATATTTACCTTTTTTGATGTGCTTTATTTTAGCGGTAAAAAGCGCCCACTCACTTGAATGCTTTTATGATGTAAAGGGAAATTAAAGGTTTTACTGGAGACAAGGGCAAGTCAAACCCACCTGATTCTTTCAGAATAAAGGCGAATCGTGTATAGACAATATGCTCTCTCCGTCAGAAATCAGTCACAAGCTCCTGAATCTCGTTTTTAAAGTCATGCCTATGCCTGCTGGAAGGGGGGTAATGTCTTTTTAAGTAAAGACATTATTGGGATAGGAGGTGGACATCGGTCGTGGCTTAGGTGTAAGTAAGGGAATTAAGAGTCTGGATGGTCTTTTCCTAACTACCAAAGCATCCATTGATAAAACGATAATTGCTCCCATGGATTCATGAGGGCAAGGGGTATCAATGCGATGAAAAATTATATATATACAGTCAGTTTGTTTTTAATGCTCATGGGTTATACGGAGGTGTCAGCCCGTGACTGGTATTTTGTCGAATCCGGCGGGGTGGATATATTTTCCGGTCCCGAGGCGTCAGTGGGCACGATCAGCAATCCCCTGACAGCCAGCCAAGCTAACCTTGACCAGTTTTTTGCTTTCAACTACGGCGGGAGCCGGAATCCTGATCCCGGTGACCAAGTTTATTTCCGTGCGGGCACCTATACAAATAGTATTTTTTTGGCACTTGCGAACTCTGGGGCTGCGGGGAACCCAGTGACCATCTCCTCTTACACGGGTGAGAATGCTGTTTTCGATCTCGGATACACGGGGACAACCGTAAATAATGCTGCTTCAGGCATCGGAATATTTGCCAATAACTACACGGTTCAAAACCTCGAAATAAAAAATTCGCAGGGTTCAGGTATCACTATCTCCAGTCAGGGCGGGGGCGGGAATAATATCAATATTTTGGATAACAAGATTAACAATATTACTGGCACGGGGATAGCGATCTATGGTGGGCCGGGCAATGCGCCATTTGCTACGGTGCCCACTAATATACTGATTCAGGGAAATGAAGTGCATGACACTGTGAGGATGAATAGTAACCATGACACATCAGGCTGGAATAATGCAATCGGTTCGGGTGGGAATAATGTCACGATCCGGCAGAACTCGGTATATAATAACTGGGGAGAAGGAATTATCGCCGGTGGGTCAAATAACGTGGTCGAGGAGAATATTGTGCGTGATAATTTCAGTGCAAATATCTATCTTGACGGGGCGGTCAATAGCACGGTGCAGAGGAATCTTACCATTAATTCTGGAAATACGAATTTCTACTGGACGGCATCGACCCCGACCCCCGGGGTGCTCGGACCGGCGACGGGAATCGCGCTGGCCGATGAGAATGGGGGAAGCTCTTTGCAACTCAATAATAACCTGATCACCGACAATTTTGTCATCGGTGGAAAAAGCGGGTTTTATTATGGGGATTTCCTCCAAGGGGGGGGCTTTGATAACTCCCGTCTGATCAATAATACTTTCTACTCGACGGATACGGATATGAATACCGTATCTGGCTTGATCCATTTTGATTTAGCAGGAGGGCACACCCACGATAATTCATTAGGAACAAATAATATTTTTTTCTTGGATGGCCCGGGGGGCACACTGGTCAGTGTCGCCGGGGGTACTAATGGGCTGTCCTTTAGCCAAAATTACTGGAGCCCGTCAAATACCGGACTCCTATCCGGAAGCGGGGATATGGCTTTAACTATATCAAATGCGACTACAATCCGCGGTTATGTGAATGCCCTGACAAATTCCTCCTCTTTTTCCACCTTGTTAAATGGCGGGCTGGGGGCTAGCACTGATCCTTCGATCTTTGGGGGAGCCCGTTTTAATTTTCTCAGTGGTATCCAGTCTATTCCCGAACCATCCGAGATTTTACTCATCCTCGTAGGAGGGTTAATGGTTTATTTGAAATTAACTAAATGGAATACCTTACTGCCGAGTCGTCGCCGGAGATCCATATTATTGAGAGTTTATCCTATTGTTATACGGAAAAATGCATTTCTAAATGTAATATTGATTACTCTCATAACAGGCGTCATGGTCGATGCACAGGTCATTAGCGATACACTTCCCTATACAAACATCGCATCAACATCTTCGAATTCTGTGACATGGTCCAATATTAAAATCGGCGGGGGCGGGTATGTGACAGGCGTACAGGTGCATCCTGATGATTCAAATATTGTTTATATGAAAACCGACGTTGGTGGTTTGTATCGGTGGAATGCCGCCGACACATCATGGACACCGATCACTGACAGGTTTACATACAAAGATAAGGACTTGTATGGGATAGAGGGTATGGCGATTGACCCGAACAATAAAGACTTTCTTTATTTTACGGCCGGAGTCAGTCATTACAGCACAAATAATGCATTATTTTTCTCACCGGATCGCGGAAATACACTGGAAAGAATCAATTTCCCAACGGCCCCCAATCTCACTTTTGTTTATACAAACGGACAGACTTATGGGGGTGTCGGGGGAAATGATCAGTATCGATGGGCGGGTGAAAGACTCATGGTTGACCCAAACAATTCTAATTATCTTTTTTATGCGACTCACCGTGATGGATTACTCAGATATGACCGTTCGACTTTAACTTGGGCAGAGATGGGGGGCGGATTATTGACGAATGCCTACACATCTGTTTTTGCCGATCATGCGGGGATTACTGCATTTCATATTGATAAAAGCTCAGGGACGGCGGCAGGGTCCATGACGATGTATGCAGGACTTTATGGGGCAAACAGTAATCAGGGCGGGATTTTTCAATCAACGAATGGCGGATCCAGTTGGCAAGAAATCAGTACTGGGCTCCAGCCGTTTAAACCCCTGTCTTTTGCCCAGGCTGGTGATTCATTGATTGTCGGGACTGATAATGACGGTTTGTGGAAGTGGAATACCAATACGGGAGTGTGGCAACAATATGGGGTAGATATTGGGGCAGCAAATAATGTCCTGAAAATCACCAATGCGACCACAGGCCAATTCAGAATGGAAAACTTCACGACAGCAGGGGACATCTCAGGCATTTCCGTGGATCAATCAAATCCTAATACGATGGTGATTAGTAAATATGATCCAGATCGGAATTCTTCACGGATCTATCGTACGGTTGATGGTGGTACAAACTGGGAACGTCTTGACGAGTTTGGTCCCGTCGATGTGATTGGCCGTCCGGGTTGGGATACGGCGTCCAGACGATTTACAGCAGGGGCCTCTGACATCCTGATAGATCCCAATAATCCTAATACCGTCTGGTTTACCGAATATGCAGGTATTTATAGAAG